>Ga0206969_1024_pt1 | contig 45413 bp, 42 predicted proteins | sample Alteio_BWOrgHeat_87_FD_153256 | JGI IMG/M metagenome (GOLD analysis project Ga0206969, IMG submission 153256) | Enriched cells from forest soil in Barre Woods Harvard Forest LTER site, Petersham, Massachusetts, United States -... | ecosystem: Environmental > Terrestrial > Soil > Temperate forest >... | reverse complement strand
AAAAGGTACGATGGTTCCATTTTTTCATTTTTTCAACTAATGATTATCAAACACATACAGTAGGTGTCAATGGTAGCTTTCGCCGAACCACAACCATTATTTCAGGGCTTAAAAACTAACTTAGCATTATACACTCCACTCGGTGTAGCCACACTAATAAAATAAACGCCTGCGGGTACATTCAGTTTCATGGGTATATTGGCATTTGCGCCCGTCACAAACTCGTTCACCTTTTTACCCACCATATTAGTGATGGTTACATGCGCTGGCTCGGTGGCAATAGCTGGAACTGAAAGCACAAATGACCCATCATTAGGGTTAGGAAATAATGTCACCTCTCCTTTGCTGCGACCGGGAGCGGCTACACCCTCATTACACTCCGTAAAAGGCCGCACGGCAAACGGAAAAACTGCCCATGCACTACAACCATGATCAGAATCAGTTACAGTATATTCTATCGTATCCACCCCGGTAATAACACCAATTACAACACCACTGCTGTTTACAGAAGCCACAGCCGGATAAACACTACTCCATACGCCCCCCATTGTTGTTTCAGACAGCTTCGAGGTATTGCCAACACACACACTGTCCATGCCGCTGATAGTACCCGCGGCAGGTAGTGGGTACACAGTTACTGTGGTGGTAGCCACAGCAGCGCCGCAACTATTAGTAATACTATAAGATATTGTAGCAATGCCTGCTGCAACTCCTGAAACAACGCCCGCACTGCTTAACGTAGCCGCGCCTGATGCACTACTCCACGTACCGCCGCTCACACCATCGATTAAAGTTATCGACGAACCTACACAAACAAAAGCACTCCCGGTGATACTCCCCGCATCGGGCAAAGGATTAACTGTTACTGTAGTTGTAGCCACAGCAGTACCGCAGCTATTAGTAACGCTATAAGATATTATGGAAGTACCTGCCGCTACACCCGTAACTACGCCTGTGCTGCTAACAGTAGTTGCACCGACAGAACTGCTCCAACTACCTCCAGCAACAGTAGCGCCTAATGATGTTGATGCCCCTGTACATACTGATAATGTACCCGTAATACTCCCAGCCACAGGCAATGGATTTACAGTAACCGTTGCAGTTGCAACAGCAGTACCGCAACTGTTAGTAACGGAATAGGACATTAATGACGTACCTGCGGCTACATCAGTTACCACCCCGGTACTGCTAACAGTAGCGAAGCCAAGGCCACCACTACTCCATACACCCCCGGCTATTCCATCGCTTAAAGACGTAGTACTGCCTGCGCACACTGATAACGTACCTGAAATCGTACCCGCTACAGGTAACGGGTTCACAACAACAGTGGCCGTATCTGATGCAGTGCCGCAACTATTGGTGACACTGTAAGATATTAATGCACTACCTACGGACAAGCCAGAAACAACACCTGCACTACCCACAGCAGCTATACCCGCACTCCCGGTGCTCCACACACCACCAGCCACAGACTCACTAAGTGCTATTGCTGCCCCTACGCACACTGATGTGCTACCCGTTATACTCCCTGCCACCGGTAGCGGGTGTACTGTTACCGTAGCAGTAGCCATAGCGCTACCAAGCGTATAGGTAATAACCGCACTACCGCCTGCCTCACCAGTTACAATGCCTGTATTGCTACCCACAGTGGCCACGCCCATAGCATCGCTGCTCCAGGTGCCGCCTGCTGACGAACCAGATAAAGTAGTAATAGCGCCTGCACATACACTTGTGGGACCAGAAATAGCAACAGTAGGTGCTATGCCGCATGAAGGGGTGAACGTGACTTTCCTTATATGATTGTCGTCCCTATCGGCGATATATAAATTATTGCAGGAATCAAATGCAATGCCAATTGGTGTGTGCAATTGAGCTGCAGTTGCGGGAAACCCATCTCCCCCATAGGCCGCAGTGCCATCACCCGCAACGGTATGAATAATACCCGAAACATCTATTTTACGTATAACATTTTGAACATAACCAGAAACATAAAGGTTACCTAAATGGTCGAACTGTATTTCATAGGCTTCGATGCCCGCCGCACTTGCAGGCCCCCCGTCGCCTCCTGTGGTACCCCCTGTACCAGCAATGGTAGTAATTATTCCTGTCGCATCTATCTTTCTTATATGGTTCGACTGCGTAAAATATACATTACCTGCCACGTCGCTACAAATACCCCGACCTCCAATTTCAGCGGCAGTAGCTAGCCCGCCGTCACCAGTATAACCTGGTGTTCCATTACCAGCAAATGTTGTAATGATTCCAGAGGCGTTGATTTTTCGTATTCTATTACTGCCATCTAATATGTAAATATCCCCTATGCCATCAACGCAAACATTATTAGGGCTGTGTAAAACAGAAGCTGTGGATGGGCCATCATCACCGCCATATCCAGGGGAACCATTGCCTGCGATGGTAGTGATTATACCCGAAACAGCATCTACTTTTCGCACTCTATTATTATATTCATCCGCTATATATATATTGCCTGCTAAATCAATGGCAATCCCATCCGGATCGCTTAGCTGTCCCGCTGTGGCAGGCCCACCATCGCCTAAAACACTACCTCCACCAGCGACCGTGCTAATGATCCCGAAGGGGTTGATCTTCCTCACTCTATTCCCACCAACTTCCGTAAAATAAAGATTCCCATGTGCATCAAACCTGCAGACAAATGGCTCATTAACACTTGCCGCAGTCGCAAGCCCCCCATCACCAGTATCAGTTGGTGTACCCGTGCCTGCAATGGTAGTTATGATCTGGGCTTTTGCAATCACTAAGCAATTTACAAACAGCAAAAACAATAGTATCCTTTTCACGCTATTATTATTTAGTTCATCATCACGTAATTATAACCACCTAAAGTACATACAAAGAAACTTCCAGGAACTCCACCACCGGCAGTTGGTAGATTATGACCAACGAAGTTATTAGCATGGAAAGCACAGCTCATGTTAGCAGTAATATTGCAACCAAATATACCTGCAAAGCTGGTGCCGGGGGCCACGGTATTGTTGCAACCGCCAAGAATAGCCGAGTGGTCGCCGCTAATGGTATTGCTGCCGCCGCTGAAAACACCGGAATAACAGCCCGTACCAAAAACACCATTCCCGGAGCCACCGCCAATTACCGAGTAATAACCGGAAACGGAATTGCCTAATCCACCAACAACAACTCCATTGCAACCATTGACCGTATTTGATGCTCCACCGCCAAGAAAGCTAAAATAACCTGAAGAAGTATTATTACACCCACCAACAATTGCCCCGTGGTGGTTCTGTGCGATGTTTCCCTGCCCGCCGCCTATCATGGAGTAGTTGCCATTTACGTGGTTAGTATGCCCACCAAGCACGGCAGAGTTGCAGGTGTTAGCGCAAACCCTGTTAAAATTACCGCCAGCAATGGTATTGCTATAGGAAGAAAAAGAACTTGAAGTATCGATACAATTGAAGGTCCCGCCACCTATAACACTGGTGTCCGCACTACAATACGTGGCTGCCGGGCCATGACCGATCTGGTTAAGGGAGCCGCCTCCTATTACTGAACTGACTCCAGCGTTGCAACACCCGTATATTATGTTATTACCACCTCCGCCAATAAAAGACAAGCCAGCCTCAATACAATTTTGTTGGCCGCCAACCATCGATGAATAACTGCCGCCAAGTGTATTTGTCTGCCCACCTCCCATTGATGAAAAATTGCCACTAACGGTGATAAAATTGAATGTAATCATGCGATATTATTTAATGGGTTTCCGAAAAAGATGTTACTCAAATATATAAAACAATATTGACATTGTATAATTTGTTTGCACCCCAGATGTCAAGCAAAAAACGGGTTGGCCCATGGGGGCTTACTCGTTGTAGCATAGATACCCAAACTATGTGAATGCCCCATGGGCGCTAACATCAATCGCGAATAGGTCAGCCCCCATGGGGCAAATAGGGTTTTCAGGGATGCATGTTGCTACAAAAAGGTAGCCCCGATGGGGCATATCATGCAGATTTATTACGTTGAAACGGTATTATACTTCTCGCCGCATAAGTTTGTGCAATGACAAACGGGCAAGCCCGATAGGGCTTAAATTATGAATAGCCACCGGTGAAACCGGTGGGAAAATAGATGTGATTATTGAACCCCGGCGGGGTTCAACTGGTATAACCCTGAAAACTCCGGGTTTCACCCGGAGCTATTCACATTAAAGCCGTCCAGGCTTTTTAATTCAGTGCACATTTTTATCCGGCGTATAGTATACATCGCAGCCTACGTCGTTATATCTTTATTGAAAGTACAAAAATATTGATACTGCCAATACTTTATTGCAAATAGTTATAACTGAATGTAGCCTATTAAATATAAAAAGCCCCAAACATTTTGCAATGTTTGGGGCTTGTATAGATCAATTATAGTGTATTATTTGGTCGCGGTAACTGCCTTCGCTTCCACTTTTACAGCGGTGGTAGTGTGGCCTGCATCCTTGCTGTGCAGGTTGGCAATGGTTGGTGCAATTACAAGCGCTACTATAGACATGAGCTTGATAAGGATGTTCATAGAAGGACCAGAGGTATCCTTAAACGGATCACCAACGGTATCACCTGTAACAGATGCTTTGTGCGGCTCAGATTTTTTGTAGTATATCTCGCCGTTTATTTCCACACCTTTTTCAAATGACTTCTTGGCATTGTCCCAAGCGCCACCTGCATTGTTCTGGAACATACCCATGAGCACACCGCTCACTGTAGCGCCTGCGAGGAACCCGCCCAACACTTCAGGGCCCAAGATGAAACCTACTAATAATGGAGAAATGATAGTAATAGCGCCCGGAAGCACCATTTTCTTCAACGAGGCATTGGTAGAGATAGCCACGCACTTATCGTATTCTGGTTTGCCCGTACCTTCCATGATGCCGGGAATGGTGCGGAACTGGCGGCGAACTTCTTCCACCATTGCCATAGCCGCTTCCCCAACGGCACGGATAGCAAGGGAAGAGAATATAAAAGGTATCATAGCGCCTACAAACAAACCTGCAAGCACATCGGCATGATAAATGTTGATGGCGTTATGCAGGTCGTAGCCGTTTTTCTCCACCACACCAACATAAGCTGCAAACAGGGCAAGCGAGGTAAGTGCTGCCGAGGCTATTGCAAAACCCTTGCCGGTAGCGGCTGTAGTGTTGCCCACTGCATCAAGTATATCTGTTTTTTCACGTACCTCTTTAGGCAGTTCGCTCATTTCTGCAATACCACCTGCATTATCAGCTATCGGGCCGAAGGCGTCAATGGCAAGCTGCATAGCCGTGGTAGCCATCATACCTGCTGCGGCAATAGCCACACCGTATAAACCAGCACATGCGTGAGCGCCATAGATACCTGCTGCCAATACCAATATAGGTAAGAAAGTGCTTTCCATACCAACAGCGAGACCGCCGATAATATTAGTAGCGCTACCTGTTGACGACTGGCGGATGATGCTAAGTACAGGGCGCTTGCCCATAGCTGTGTAGTATTCGGTTATCATGCTCATGAGCGTACCCACAGCAAGGCCCACCATAATAGCACCTACAACACCATTTTTAGTAAATGGAATATCCCTAAGCGTCATTGTGTCTGGGAGCAGATACATAACGAGGAAGTAAGAAACTATAGCCGTTAGAACAATGGAACCCCAGTTGCCCATGTTTAGTGCGTTTTGTACCGCCTTAGTGCTGAGACCTGCGGTATCAGATATACGTACAAATAAAGTACCTATAATAGACAACAGGATACCGGTACCTGCTATAAGCATAGGTAAAAGAATAGGTGCGAAGCCATTAAAGTTATCAGCAGAAATTGTTTCCTGCCCAAGAACCATTGTTGCTAATACCGTGGCTACATAAGAGCCAAAAAGGTCGGCACCCATACCGGCCACGTCACCTACGTTATCACCTACGTTATCGGCAATGGTTGCGGGGTTGCGGGGATCATCTTCCGGTATGCCTGCTTCTACTTTACCTACAAGGTCTGCGCCTACATCGGCAGCCTTAGTATAGATACCACCACCCACACGGGCGAAAAGCGCGATGCTTTCAGCGCCAAGTGAAAACCCGGTAAGCACTTCGATAGCCAGTTTCACGTGGTCGGCCATTCCCTGGTTAGCGCCATAAATAACGCCCGGCGCTAAGTGAAATACCTCCGGGGCAAACTGCATCAATAAAACTATGAATAACCCGCCCAGGCCAAGCACCGCAAGGCCGGCAACACCAAGACCCATTACAGATCCGCCGCCAAAAGACACGGCAAGCGCCTTACTTAGACTGGTACGGGCCGCGTGGGCCGTACGCACATTGGCCTTAGTAGCTATCCTCATACCAATAAACCCGGCCAACGCACTAAAGAATGCGCCAATAATAAATGCAACAGCTATGAGCCAGTTAGAGCTGCTATAACCCATAACCGCAAGCAACAAACCTGCTATTACCACAAAGTAAGCGAGTACTTTGTATTCCGCTTTCAAAAATGCCATTGCGCCTTCTGCAATGTATTGGGCTATCTCTTTCATCCGGTCGTTGCCGGCTTCCTGCTTGGTAACCCAGGAACTCTTAACGAATGTGTACAACAAAGCCAGAATACCAAATGCTGGTACGAGGTAAAAAAGTGTCATCATTTATATGTATTGTTTAATTAATTGAAGGGTGCAAAGATATACTTTTGGTTGGTAAAATCACAACGCCGGATAAGGATTTTATTCGCTAATATTAAGGTGCGCTATTATTGCCAAGTAATGCCTACTTTAGCATATCACTTCCCGTTAACCTGTTATGGCACAGCGTATTTTACGTAATACGTTTATTGTTCTTCTGTTACTCCTTGCAGCAACTGTGTGGGGCATAAATTATATGGTGGACAGCTCCACCAAAAATCAAATATTCACTGATCTTAATGCAATACCTAAAAGTAAAGTGGGCCTGCTACTGGGTACAGCCAAGTACCAGGATAAAGCCCGGCATATAATAAATCCTTATTACCAGAACCGTATTGACGCCGCTGTGGCTTTGTACATGGCCGGAAAAGTGGACTACATAATAGTAAGTGGCGACAACGCGACAGCTTTTTACAATGAGCCGGCCCTTATGAAAGCCGACCTGATAGCCAGGGGCATCCCGGAAAAGAAGATATATATGGACAACTCAGGGTTCAGGACGTTGGACAGCATATTGCGGTGCCGGGATATTTTTGGCGAAGACCATATCACCATCATTTCCCAACTCTTTCACAACCAGCGGGCACTGTTCATAGCCAATCATAAGCATGTGAACGCAGTTGCTTTTAACGCAGTTGATGGCGGCTCGTTCTGGGACGGCATTTTCCGGGAAAAGTTTGCCAGGGTAAAAATGGTGTCCGACCTGTTGCTTAATACCCAGGCCAAATATTATGGTGAACGGGTGGAGATAAAATAGGCTATAACATCGGGTGCCTTACAAACTCTTTTTCGCGGTCAAACAGGTATCGGTATGTGCGTAGCGTACGGCTGCGGGTAGTACCCAGGCTCTCTGCAATGTTTATCATTTTAGGGTTGAAGTCGCCTATCCATTGCATCTCGTAGTCGTCATATCGGGCCATGGGTTGAATCACTTTTGCCCCTTCCACAATTATATATGCGTCCACGCCCTTACCCTGGAAGTCGGGGATAATACCGAATACCAGCCCCACAAACCGGCTGCATTTGCCAAACCGCTGCAACAGCAGGAATCTTAGCTTTTGCAGGATACCAAACTGGCCATTCATGTGCTTGAAGTATTGGTTTAGGTCGGGCAGGTTTACCCACATGGCTATGGGCTCGTCTTTATAGTAGGCAAACCACGTTAGATGTTCGTCCATTACCGGTTTCATAGTCTTGAACATTTTCTGCACCTGCTTTTCTTCCAGCGATTTGCCACCACCATGCCCTGCCCATGCTTTGTTGTACACGTAAGTAAAATCTTTGGCATACTTTTCAATGTTAGCCTTTCGTATCATTTCGGCGCGGTAGTTAGGGTCGGCGGCTATACGTGCATGCCGGTCGTAAAATTTGGTATCCAGCGTAGCCTTCACCTTCATACCAAAGCATACCTGGTTGAAATAGGTCTTAAACCCATATTGCTCCAGCAACTGCACATAATAGGGCGGGTTGTAGTTCATGCTATACAGCGGCGAGTAGAACCCATCAACCACCAGTCCCCACCATTTATCGCGCTCGCCAAAATTTATAGGCCCATCCATAGCTTCCATGCCGCGCTCCTGCAGCCACTGCTTGCAATAGTCCAGCATGAAGGTTGCTGCGGCCTGGTCGTTGATGCACTCAAAAAATCCGATCCCTCCGGTGGGCTGGGTCTGCTTGTATTGGCGGTTCACGAAGGCGGCAATGCGGCCAATATTTTTGCCGCTATCGTCTTTTAATAACCACCGGGTACATTCGCCGCGCTTGAAAAACTTGTTCTTCGCAGGGTCAAAAACCTCCTCTATATCTTTATCCAGCGGGCGTATCCAGTTGGGGTCATTTTTATAAATATCTATAGCTACCTGTAGAAATGCCTGCTTGTCGGTGTCTGTTTTTACTTCATGCATCTGCATGGGCGTGATTGCGTTTAGTGTAGTTTAATTGTTTTCAGTATAGCCGTTTAACCTATTTACATCTTCAAAGGTGTCTATTAACTCGGCAATGTTTAAATTGGCTATTAGCAATGGTCCGTCTTTTAGTTTACCATATTTTTTCTTTTTTATGCCATTCATCTCATAAAAATATCTGCCTAAAATTTCATGTAATTTTATTGAGGGTTTTGAAATGGTTTCAGGTGCTTCCCCAAATATTTCATCACGATCAAGACTGCCATTATAAGGATAATTAATGTATGTTTTCAATATGCAACTGGGCTGAGACAGTATCCAGCTTTCCATTTCTTGCACCATGAAAAAGACATGATCTGCGTATTCAACCAGCGCCAACTCTTTAAGTTTGCGGAACTTTTCTATTGGAGGGCAATCGGAATCAATAAGTAAAATACAATGGTTGCTTTGAAGTTGCTTCTTGAAAGACTTTATAGAAGATGTATAACTCGCCCCCGTTTCAATTTCCAAATTAATAGAAGCTGGCGGAAAAATGCCAGACAACAATATATGAAAACTCTCCCGGAAATTTTCACTATTATCAAATGTGGCTGCATCTTCATTGCCGTCTGGAAGCACACCACCTTCCACCACAATTTTTATTGTTACCATCTTTTCCCTCCGATTTTTCCCCTAAGCCAAAGCTGGCCAACTAAAAAATCATCATTCCAATCTTCAAAATCATCCTCCGATTTCCTGGTCACGGTTGTCTTATTATTTTCATCTTTCTCAAAAACAAGTACATCCTCTATGTCAAATGAATTGAGAAGTTGGGGAGAGTGCGTAGCAATAATCAATTGGGAATTTACTGATGCTTTTTTAATTGTTTCTGCAACAGTATGGATCATGTCGGGGTGCAAACCAATTTCAGGTTCGTCCAAGCTTACTAAGTAGCCTCTCTCAGGATTAAGAAAGATGGATAATAAAAGTAGAAACCTCAATGTACCATCTGATATTTGCCCAATACCAACAGTTTGCGCCAGCTTTTTTTCGCGGAGCGCGAGGTAAACCTTATTGCCAAAAATATCGAAGCTAATGTCTTTAAAATTTGGATTAACTTTATTGAGCATTGCTTCAATCTCTTCATATTGAAGCGTACGGTAGTTCTTGATACGGCTTAATAGTTGCACTAAGTTCTCTCCAGTAGAAAGTAGTTTTGTTTCAATCCCGTCAAAACTTCTCTGGCGAATGTTGCTTTCGAAAGAGGTGTCAAAATAATCGTAACCTGCAATTGATTCAATAGCCTGTTTAAGGGTATGTAACGGTAAAAAGCGACTTGGATCCGCATTTTGCCGAAGCATCAATTCTTGTTCATCAAAAAAGAGAATAATATCACCACGGTCATAGCGTTGAATGCCACTTATCGCATTATTTTCTACAGTTGAAATAAACCCGTTCCCGTTTTCCATTTTAAGCAGCGTGATATATTCTTCCGGTTCTCCATAGTTACATGACAAACTTTCTTCTAAATAATAAGATGTAACTCCAGTTTTACGAATGATGACCTCATATACTGGATTCCCGGGGAACTGGAACCCCTTGCCATTATTTATTATCTTCTTATCAAATTCGTATGTTAGCTTTATCCTGTCCGCTTTTGATACATTAAAATTGGCAACAGTGTTAAACCCGCCCCAGTCATTCAAAAATATTTTTTGTATTCCTTTTCCCGATATACTCTCATATAGGAACCGAATACCTTTAAGAAAATTAGATTTTCCACTACCATTTATACCAACAAGAATATTAACGCCAGAATTTAAATCAATGGTCGTTGATTCACTAAAAGAGAAAAAATTTTCAAGCGTTATCTTTTTTATCATTTTGCACAATTAATACTCAAAAGTAAAACTCTTTATGTAAATAGTTTCACTAATTACATTGTATTCCACGGCACGATATTTTTATCTGCCCTTAAAAAACAAAACCACAAACATGAAAAAATTATTGTTTTCGCTAGCGCTGCTGGCCTGCACCGGATTAGCAGTATCGGCACAGCAAAAGACCACCGTTGTTAAAGATGAAAAGACGGTAAAGAAAACGTCGTCTGTGCCCCAGAAAGTGCACAATGCATTCAGCAAGAAGAAAGAATATAACGGCAAAAAGACCACGCATGTGAAAACCGTAAAAAAAACGACCCCAACGCCCCAATAAACTAACTCCATTACTATCACTATGAACTAAAATGGCGACCTTTTCGGGCCGCCATTTTTAGTTATTATTGTTCATGCTATTTATGACCTTAACTGAATTCAGCCATTGAGCAATTCAGCCATTGAGCCATTATTATCTCGCTCTTCCGCCGCTGTTACTAAACCGGCGTTTGTTGCTCGAATTAAAGCCTGCAACCGCATTTGGCCTGCGCACTACTTCTTTATTCTTCGGTAGGTTTATCTGCACCTGCCCGGATGCTGGAGCAGGGAAAGGATGACCTTCTACTACTCTTATTTTCTGGCCTATTAGCTTTAGAATATTCCTCCAGTCCTGCATTTCTTCTTCATCGCAAAACGACGTGGCAATACCGCTGGCTCCTGCACGACCTGTGCGGCCAATACGGTGCACATAGGTTTCTGGCACTTCTGGAATCTCATAGTTTATTACATGGCTTAGCAGGTCCACGTCTATGCCCCTGGCGGCAATGTCGGTGGCTACGAGTACACGAATACGGCCATCCTTAAAGTTGCTCAATGCACGCTGGCGTGCGTTCTGGCTTTTGTTGCCATGTATGGCTTCCGCGGTAATGTCCACCTTATGCAGGTCTTTTACCACCTTATCTGCGCCATGCTTGGTGCGGGTGAATACCAAAGCGGTCTTTATGGACTTGTCTTGCAGCACATAGTGCAGCAACTGGCGCTTGTCTTTCTGGCCCACAAAATAAACCGATTGTTCTACAAGTTCTGCGGTAGTGGCAGGCGGTGTTACGGCTACCATCTCGGGGTTTGAAAGAATGGTGTTGGCAAGTTTCTGTATCTCTGGCGGCATTGTGGCGCTAAAGAACAGTGTTTGCCTTTTTAGCGGCAGCTTAGCTACTACCCTCTTTACATCATGTATAAAACCCATGTCCAGCATACGGTCGGCCTCATCCAGCACAAAAATGCTGATGTTTGAGAGGTTTATGTAGCCCTGGTTCATAAGATCCAGCAGGCGGCCCGGCGTAGCTATAAGCACATCAATGCCCCTGTTGAGCGCCTGCACCTGTGCGCCCTGCGGTACACCGCCAAAAATAACGGTATGCCTTATGCGCAGGTTGCGGCCATAGGCTGCAAAACTTTCGCCTATCTGTATAGCCAGTTCGCGGGTTGGTGTAAGTATCAGCGTCTTTATGTTCTTGTGGGTACGCTCGGCATGTTCTTCGTGCAGTATCTGCAATATAGGAATAGCAAATGCTGCCGTTTTTCCGGTACCTGTTTGCGCACAGCCCAGAAGGTCTTTACGTTGCAGCAATATGGGTATGGATTGTTCCTGGATGGGGGTAGGTTGTGAATATCCCTCTGTCTCTAGCGCCTGTAATATCGGGGCTATGAGATTTAACTCATTAAATTTCATTCGTTGGTATTAAAGATTAAAAATGTAACTGCCTGTACCTTGTCCCAATGCATTGGGGAGCGAAAAGGTGTGTATCACAAGCTGTTTTAAAAGGTTGGAAACACGCGTTAAAGTGCAAATGTACGGAATATAAGTGAATAGTGCGTTTTATGCGGGAAGAGGTACAGGGCACACGCATTAAAATGCCAGAATTCAATTGATTCAGTGGTAATAGTAAACCCGAAGGGTTGATATTATTATAGAATGATCTATCAAATTGCCGAAGAACCCTGAAAGGGTGAGGCATTATTCGTCGAAGCATATGAAAATAATATCACCTTTTCAGGGTTTATCGGCGTTTTTACCCATCTGCTATAATAATATCAACCCTTCGGGTTTATAAATTTTAATGCGTATGCCCTGGGAAGAGGTAGTGGCTCAGTTTGAATTTTGGCTTCGACTAATAGGCGGCCATGGTTTTATTGTAACCAGCAACCGTCCCATAGTATGTAAAACCCTCAATGTAACTGATCCTCCAATTTCCGCTTTCTTTCGTCGCTTTCATTTCATATTTATTGGCTTCAATTCCACTTTTGTTCCCCCATGTCCAATAGAAAGACACCACGTCATTACTGTATTTAAAGTTATTCAGGGTTATTAATTTCCAATAATTATCAGGGCTGTCCTGGCATCCACACCAATCATCAGCGTCCGTATCCCAAATGGGAATTCCATCGTTTATATTTCGCCATTTGACACTCGCCTCTTTAATTGATGAATCAACGCGTAAGGCAATTGCCCGATGTTGAATGAAAAAATCCTTGGAGAAAAAATTTGTTTTTTGATAAACGTCCATATCATTTGTGTATGATTCCCAATCGACTCCGGTAAAAATACTGTCCTTTGGTGTTCTGAATTTTAGGAGAAAGAAATTGTTGCGAAATTTGGTTTCATGCCACTCATACACATTCCTAACTAAGGTCGTCAGTTCTATACTGTCAGCGTTCACTGGTGATTGAGTTTCTTCAGTGATCGAAGACTTTGCATAAACCGAATAGTATCTACTTGCAAACAAAGTAGTTAGTGTAAAAAATGCAAGTATGTAATTTCTATTGTTCATCAGTTGCTGTCAATTAGAAAGTAGGCGAACATCTATTACCGTTCTTCCGCAGTGTTCCGCAAAGCGGGCATCCGGAAGTACAAATAAAGCTCCTTCTGTAAAGGCATTCAAAGATATGCAGCTAAATGACTCTTGATAAAGTAAATCGCTAGAGTTTCCCGGTGCGGAATGACACACGACTCCTGTTTGCATCAACTTCGTTGCAAACGATGTTTATTTTTCGTCACAGATGCCCGCTGGGCGGAACATCTGCGACAACAGATCACAACCCTTATTATTTCTATTATTCTTTCCAAGGGGGATGACAACTAAAAAATAGAATCGAATCTCCTGTATAATGCCTCGTATAATCAAATGATAAATCTACAACTAATCCTTCTTTAGGTCTTTTGCTCGGATCGTCTCTATATATTTCTATTAAATAAGTTTTTGTCTTGAATATTCCTATGGTATCATATTTTATCCTCCATTTATCTTTTTCGGGAATGCTATGTACGTCTAATGCGTTATGAATTTGTTTTAGCTTCCAATCATCGCCAAAGCTATCCAATTGTCGAAAATGTCGCGCACAAAGTGATTTTGCTTCGTTATAGTCTCCCTTTTTTACATAATCAAAAAATTTCTTAGTTACATCATCAATATTACTTTGTTGGGATTTGCAACTCAAGCACGTAAAGAGTGAAACCAGTAAAATTAAACTTAAGCATTTAATATTCATATCTAACTAAAATAGTCGTAAAGTAATAAAAACCTGCGAATTTTACACTGTTAAGACAACCTCTTTAGCCATTCGATGCATATTTCCGCCTTAACCGGGCGGTAACCTCGTTTAAGGGTTTTGTGATGCCCTTATCTGCTTCACGAATGCCTTTTTCGATTTTTTCTTTTTGATAAGACGAAAGTTGATCCCATTCTTCAGTGCCACTGCCATTGAAATAGTTTTGCAGCAATCCATAAATTTCTTTGAGTTGGTGAACACTTGAATGCTCTATTTTATTTAAAAGGTCAGACCTTATTTCAGCCGAATTCATAGACAAACAGTAAATGGTACTATGTAAAATTACGATACTTTAGATTGTGGAAAAAATCTCAAAAATTCGCTATGGGGAAGTTGCTCAGTTTGTATAGGCAATGAAAAACTACGGCTAAAAATTATAAGCTATCCCCGCCCGGCTCTTGTTGACAATCAAAGAATAACGTTGATGGCGGTCGGAGAGCTTGATGATTAAATACGCCCATCCGCCGCCTAAAACAAATACCCCTCCAAATACCGTGCACCCGGCCCCGGCTTTAAATCCCCAACTGTTTTGGTCGTGTTGGGTCGCAAGCATTGTTATGCCACCAATGGCAGATAATAGTGCGCCAGCTACTACGCAGCTCACTGCTTCGTCGGAGCCATCTTCAGCGTCAGTAAACCTGCTATATCGGTAATGCTTTACCGAATCGGCAGTATAAATCCGGGTGAGGGAGCTACCACCGGCATAATCACACAAATTAATAGAATGGCCGGTAAATGCAGAATTGGCAACAATATCTTGTCCATACGTGATGGTAGTGCAGACAACCAATGTAATTAATAAAATGACCGACGAGCCATTCAGCAATTAATTAAACTTTCTTACCTTAACGCCGTCAAATATTAAACCAAAAACGTTAAATGCCCGATCCTGCGGAGCTTGATGATCACATACTGGTAGCGTCCTTTAAGAACGAAAAAATGAAGGAGGCTTCTTTTACAAAACTGGTAAGCAAGTACCAGGAGCGACTGTATTGGCATATCCGGCGTATGGTGGTGGAGCATGAAGATACTAACGACATACTCCAGAACGTTTTCATAAAGGTGTGGAAAAACCTGGGTGAGTTCCGTGAAGAGTCTAATCTTTATACCTGGCTTTACCGAATAGGCACCAATGAGGCCCTTACATGGATAGAGCAGCAAAAAAGGCGCACCTCTGTGTCGCTCAGCGATAATGAGGAGCTCTTCTCGGAGCGCCTTGCGGCCCAAAAAGACTTTGATCCGAATAAAATAGAATGGAAACTACAGCAGGCCATACACACCCTGCCCGAGAAACAAAGAGTGGTCTTTAACTTGCGCTACTACGACGAAATGCCCTACGAAGAGATGTCTTCGGTGCTGGGCACTTCGGTAGGCGCGCTCAAAGCATCTTACCACCACGCAGTGAAGAAGGTAGAGGCGTTTCTGACCGCAGATTAAACTTTTCTTTGCTACGCCTGTCTTAATAATGGCAGGGAAATAACAATAAGAAAATAACAGTATGAACAACGTAAACGACATATCAGCAGAATTAAATAGCTTGGGAAGTTCCCTTGCCGGTCTGTCGCGTAAAATGCCTTATGCGGTACCTGATGGTTACTTCGGCCAGCTTACTCATTCATTGCAGCAAACGGTTATTAGCGCCACCGGGGAGGAAGAAGCACCCGGTTTTTCTAAGTCCATGCCATACGGTGTGCCGGTGGGCTATTTCAATAATCTCACAGAATCGCTGGTAGCTACAGCAAAGGCGGCCAATACAATGCCTTTTGCGGTGCCCGGCGGGTACTTTGAGTCGCTGCCCGCGCAAGTGCTGCAGGCTGCTAAAGAAAGTGAGCCGGTAAAGAAAGAGACCAAGTTTATACCGCTGAAACGCCAGAAAGTAATAAACCCCATAAGGTGGGCTGCCGCAGCCATACTTATTGTAACCATAGGAGTTGGCTCTTACGAAGGGTACTACAGCAGGCAGGCAGGTAACCCAGAAAATATGCTCTCTTCTGTAAATAATACTGATATACAGGATTATGTGCAGCATACATACCGTGTGGATGCCGCCCGTATTGCCGACAATAATGTGATAAACAATATACCAGTTGATAATAAGGAGATAATCCAGTACCTGGACGAAACAGGATGGGACGCTGCCGAATAAATATATTGAGCATAAAGAATAAGGAATACGTTTTATGAAAAAGTTATTGAGAGTAGTTGCCATTTTTTTAATTGTTGTTACCACTACACCCCTATTTGCACAGCAAGGCCAGGGCATGGCAAGGATACATGCCGCAAAGATGGCATACATCACAGACCGTTTGCATCTTACAGCAAGGCAATCGGGCGATTTCATCCCTTTGTTTAATGATTATGAAAGCGAGATAAGGGATACCCGCCAGTCTTTTTTCAAAAAGTATAACGGCATCCACCCTGATGATGCGGATGATGCAACATCGCGCAGGTTTATAGATGATAACCTTGATTACCAGCAGCAGGTGATTGAAATAAAAAGAAAATACAACGACCGTTTTTTAAAGATCATTTCCCCTCAGCAGCTTGCCGACCTCTATACAGCAGAGCGCGAGTTTAAGCAAATGCTCATAAAGCGCCTGAAACAGCAACGTGGCGGGGGGCGGTTCAATAACCGTGGGAACGGTTATTAGTCGGTAGAATTGCAACACGCGCTTTAAGTGTCTCACACCAGAAAAAGGTGTGGGACACCCCAATATTCATAATTCCTACATCGTCCCTAAATTTGTACATTAGCACGATAATAAAATTATCGAGGCAAGATGCCCCAGGGAAAAACGACAGAGATTGTTGATAGCCAGTTATTAAGCCGGTATCCCGGTATTCCGTTATGGCTATGTAACTTTAAGGTGCAAGCCATTTTGGTTGGGCTGCTGGCGCTTATCTGCAATGCTAATACCTTTAGCAATGAATATGCTTTTGATGATGCTGCAGTGATAGTGCAAAACGAATTTGTGCACCAGGGCTTTGCGGGCATACCGGATATTCTTACCAAGGATGCTTATTATAGTTATTATAACCAGCTCAACTCTTCTGACCAGTTATCAGGCGGCCGTTACCGGCCGCTGTCTCTAGTTACTTTTGCCATTGAGCAGCAATTCTTTGGCGCAGTCAGCAAGGGGCAAACGGACAGCGTCATAGCCTATGGCATATCTTATGACCGGCAGGCGCAGTACGAAAAGCGGTTTATCACAGAAATGCACATACGGCATGTGTTCAATGTGCTTTGGTATGGCTTGCTGGTAATAACTTTATTATACTTCCTGCGAACCATCGTTTTTCGGGATAATCCGTTATTGGCGCTGATTGCAACAGTAGTATTCACCATTCATCCCATTCACACAGAGGTTGTGGCTAATGTAAAGAGCCGGGACGAGATCATGTCCCTTTTGTTCATTTGCCTAACTTTCATTTTCGCTTTTAAATATGACGAAAGCAAAAAGAAGGGGCTTTTGCTTGCCGGGTTGGTTAGTTACTTCCTGGCCTTCCTATCAAAAGAATATGCCATAACGCTGGTGGTATTGTTGCCGATTGCATTCTATATTTTCAATAACTATACCATTCGCAGGAGCCTTGTCGCCACACTGCCATACTTAGCTGTCGTGGCCATTTATGCCATTATCAGGTGGAAAGTAACCGGCCCGAGAAACGAACTTTCGGACACTGACATACAGATAAACCCTTACGCACTTGCCAGCAGCACAGAAAAGCTGGCCACAGAAATTTCTACGGCTCTTAACTACCTGAAGCTGCTTTTCATCCCGCACCCGCTTTCCTCCGACTATTCTTATAACCAGATACCCTATAAAGATTTCAGCAATATCCAGGTATGGTTATCTCTGGCGGTTCATGCTGGGCTGCTGGGGGCAATGGTATGGTTTCTCAAAAAGCGCAGCATATGGTGCTTTGCTATAGCTTTCTACTTGGTGAACCTTGCAATGGTGTGCAATATCTTTTTCGATATTGGTGCTACTATGGGGGAGCGGCTCATATTCCATTCGTCAGTAGGCTTTTGTATAGGTATGGCATGTCTGCTTTATGAAGGGATCGGAAAAGTAAGGGCGGCCACGGCACGAAAATACCTTCTTGCTTGCGCCATGCTGTTGATTATCGTATCGGGGGCTTATGCTACGATAGCAAGAAACAGGGACTGGAAAAATAATGATACTCTGTATTTTCATGACGTGAATGTATCGCCCAACAGTTTCCTGATGAATATGAATGTTGCTGCATTACTGGTAAACAGGTCGGATTTCGAACAGGATCAACAGTTGAGGCTGGAACACTTGCACCGGGCTGTGACGATGTTTACAAAAGTGTTAACCATTCAGAACAACTATGTGCTGGCATATATGAACCGGGCGGTTGCCTATCTTAAATTAGAACAGCCGGACAGCATGAAGGCTAACTTAGATACGATATATAAGCTGTATCCCATCCATCCGCAGCTTCCCGAAATGTACTACCATGACGGCATGTTGTATTATTCAAAGAAATTATATTCCGGGGCAGAGGCCGCGCTTACGATGTCGCTGAAGCTGAACCCGAATGCCAGGGATGCCCAAAATGCACTGATCCAGGCAAAGAATGCCCTCGATAGCGCTCAAAATAATAAAGGAATATTGCCCGTTAAATAAAGGAATATCAACCAGCAGTTGACTGTAAAAATATAAACTACTATATTTGGCTATCACTTACACATAATGGCAAACAAAAGCATTAAACCAACCCCGAGGCCTGTACAAGCGGCAAAGCCCAAACAGGAAGTAATAATGGACCCGACCCCGGCAATGGACCCGACCCTGCCCGCCTGGTTGTCAAACTTCAAGATACATGTGGTCATTATTGCTTTACTGTCCTTCCTGTTTTATGTAAACACATCGCAAAACGAGTATGCGCTTGATGATACAATTGTGATCGTAAAGAACGAGTATGTGTATGAAGGTTTCGGCGGCCTGGCCGGTATAATGACCACAGACGCATACGATGGCTACTATAAGTTGTTTAATTCCAGCAACCAGTTATCTGGTGGCCGTTACCGTCCATTGTCCATAGCTACGTTTGCCATAGAGCAGCAATTCCTGGGGCCTATACCCAAGAGCAAAGTGGATAGCGTAGTGGCGCACTCCGGGGAGAATGGGGCGCAGGAAAAGAAACTGATCAGTGATATGCATGTGCGGCACTTCATCAATGTAATATTCTTCATGCTGTCTATGATAGCCCTGCTTTATTTCCTGCGGTACATAGTTTTTAAGAAAAACCCATTGATGGCTTTTCTCGCGGCTATAATTTTTGCCATCCACCCCATACATACCGAGGTGATCGCCAATGTAAAGAGCCGCGATGAGATACTTTCCCTAATGTTTATTTGCCTCACTTATATTTTTGCGTTCAAGTATGAGGAGCAAACGGATAAGAAACAGCATAGATGGATGCTGGGCATGGGGCTGTTTTGCTACTTGCTTGCGTTCCTGTCAAAGGAGTATGCGGTGAGCCTTATGGTGCTGCTGCCACTCGCATTTTACCTGTTCAACCAGTATTCGTTTTCTAAGAGCATCAAAGCATCACTCCCGTACTATGCGCTGTTGGCGGTATATATCATTATACGCCTGCAAATAATTGCGCCCATGAGCAAGGATTCCGAGGCCGACATATTGAATAATCCTTATGCCCTAGCCTCGCATTCCGAACAATTGGCAACAAAGATATCTACCACTTTTAATTACCTAAAGCTCCTTATCTTCCCTCACCCCCTGTCGGCTGATTATTCCTATAACACACTGCCATACAAGGATTTTCAGGACATTATTGTGTGGATATCTTTAGCTATACACATTGCATTGATCCGGTTCTTTTTCTACTACTTCAAGCGCCGCAGTGTTATCAGTTTTGCAATTGCCTTCTATTTCATTAACCTGCTGCTCATCTGCAATATCATCTTTAATATAGGTGGCACTATGGGCGAGCGCCTTATTTATCATTCGTCGGTAGGGTTTGCAATAGCTGCCGCCTACTTCCTGTACATGGGTATGGAAAAGATAAAACCCATTGCCACAGGCAGAATAGCCCTGGCAGCATTTATGGTAGTAATTATCGGGCTTTGCGGCTTTACGGTCATAGAACGAAACGAGAACTGGAAGAGCGATAAAACACTGTTTTTCCATGATATTAATGTAACCCCAAACAGCATCCTTGTCAATGCAGATGTGGCTTCCTCTTATGTAAACATGGCAGAAACAGAGCCGGATTCCTTGTCAAGGATCAGCGATATTAAAAAGGGTATCCATTATTTCGACAGGGCTATAGAACTGGATCCATCCTTTGTATCCGGCTACCTGAACAGGGGCATGGCATATTTCAAGCTAAAAGAACCAGACAGTGCTTTTTATAACATCAATATGGTTCGCCAGTTATATCCCCGTTACCCAAGGCTTTCGGAAATGTTCTTCAATGTGGGTGTGAATTTCTTTGTTGCCAAACGCTACCGCGAGGCAATGAATGTTTGGCAGATGACCGTGCAGATGGACCCGAATAATGCCCAGGCGAGGAACGCTATAGCGGTGCTGAACCAGCAGGGATTCCATTAGTTGTATTTGTCGCTCATACCCAACATAATTGGGCCATTGCTTGTCTATAGGTTTTACATGAGCGGAAAACTCTTTTATTTGAAAAAGGTTTTAGTTTTTCTATTTGTTTTGTCGTGTGCGGCCTGCAATGTTGTTACGTTGCAAGCCCAGGTAATTGGCACGCTTGCCGGTGACGGCATAGCAGGCTATACCGGTGATGGTGGAGTTGTAATGCGTTCTGAATTTGATTTACCTGTGGGACTGGCGATTGATAAGGTTGGAAATGTATATATAGCAGACCAGGTGAACAACAGGGTACGGAAAATAACCCTTACCGGGGTTATCAGTACGGTTGCCGGTAGCGGAGAAAAAGGATATGCCGGGGATAACGGACCTGCTACGGCCGCACAACTTTCCCTGCCTGCCGGAGTTGCGATTGACAATATTGGCAATCTGTACATAGCCGATGGTGGAAATTATCGTATCAGGAAAGTGGATGCCAATGGGATCATCGTAACGATTGCAGGCAAATCTACAGGCAGGTATAACGGGGACAATTGGCCGGCAACTGATGCGGCTATAGGTTTCGCAACGGGCGTTGCATTGGATGGGCCTGGAAATATATACATAACGGACGTGGAACACCAGCGTATCAGGAAGATAAGCCCAGACGGTATCATCACCCGGTATGCGGGCAGTATGCATGCCGGCTACTCAGGCGATAGTGGTACAGCGGTGAAAGCGGAACTGAACATACCCTGGGGGATAACCGCAAACAAGGAAGGGGAAGTGATAATTGCAGATGAAGCAAATAACCGGATCCGAAAAATAAGTGCATCGGGCGTTATTACAACAATAGCGGGTACTGGCGCGCCTGGGTACACCGGTGATGGTGGGATGGCTATTCATGCAACGTTGGACTCCCCAACCCAAGTGATATTTGATACGGCAGGCAACTTGTTTATAGCCGATGGGGCAAACAATTGTATCCGCAAAGTGGATGCCAATGGGATTATTACCACATTTGCCGGCACCGGGAAAAGCGGATATACCGGCGATGGTGGGCCTGCTACGGAGGCCATGCTATCTGATCCGGCAGGGATGGCGTGGTTTGGAAATACCCTTTATTTTTCAGATCGTAAGAATAACCGCGTACGATACATAAAACCCGCAGAAACGGGCAGTACGGAGGGCACCACAACTTACAATCAGTCGCTTCCCGATAAAATGTTCATAAGCGCCACCCCTTCGGAGGGTAAGTTTCGCATATTTATAAAAACACCGCTGCAGGATCCTGTTCAGTTCGTGGTTACAAATATTGCGGGTAAAACAATTAAGGAATTTAGTTCTGCTACCAATACAAATGTGAGCCTAGTTATCAATGATGTGCCTGGGGTATATATTATTACGGCTACCTCGCCGCACCAGAAATGGACCAGGAAGGTGGTTGTGGGGGAATGACGATTTAATTTGTATTCCTTCATTAGCTTTGCACCGCTAATGAAACCTTTTGAACAATTAAGAATAGTATTTTTCGGTACCCCTGATTTTGCCGTGGCATCGTTGAACGCACTCGTTGACGCAGGCTCCAAAGTCGTTGCGGTTGTTACTGCACCCGACAAGCCCGCCGGCAGAGGTAAACACTTACAGGCATCTGCGGTGAAACAATATGCGGTGGAAAAAGGGCTGCTTTTGTTGCAGCCCGAGAAGATGAAGGCACCGGATTTCCTGGACGAACTTAGGGGCCTGGAAGCCGATTTACAGGTAGTGGTGGCATTCCGAATGATGCCGGAAGTGGTTTGGAACATGCCGCCCATGGGCACTATCAATGTACATGGGTCGCTATTGCCGCAATACCGTGGCGCCGCGCCTATAAACTGGGCTATTATTAATGGCGAGACGGAAACAGGCGTCACCACTTTCAAACTAAAGCACCAGATAGATACCGGCGATATTTTACTGCAACAAAGAGTGCCGATAACGCCAGACGACAACGCGGGTACACTGCATGATAAGCTGATGGCAGCCGGTGCTTCCTTGTTAGTGGTTACAGTAAAAGGGCTGGCGTTGAATAGCCTGCCGGAAATACCGCAAGACACTGTTGACGAAACCACGATAAAACACGCCCCTAAGATATTTAAGGACGATACCTTTATTAACTGGAGTAAGCCTGCGGCGCAGATTCATAATTTCATCAGGGGGCTGTCTCCATACCCTGCTGCCTGTGCGGTTTTAGGCGATAAGTCAATAAAGATATTCACATCAGATTTTGTATTGGAAAACCATACGGCTACTCCAGGGAGCTTTAGCACAGATCACACTATATACCTGAGGTTTGCCACCGCTGACGGGTGGCTGTACGTGAAAGAACTGCAACAGGAAGGCAAAAAGCGGATGGATATTGTGTCGTTTTTACGCGGTTTCAGAGGGTAGCCTGTTTATGAAATACTGCACTGCAAGCGCATAACCATCCATACCCAGCCCGCTAACGGAACCAACACACTTTGATGCAATGAACGAGGTTTTGCGGTAATCTTCGCGGGCAAGCACATTAGATATATGCACTTCCACCACCGGTATGCCGATAGCGCTGATGGCATCGGCAAGGGCAATGCTGGTATGGCTGTAGGCGCCGGCATTCAGCACTATGCCCTGTACCATGCCCATGCAGTTTTGCAGGTAGTTGATAAGTTCACCCTCCACATTGCTTTGGTAATAGTCCAACTCCACGGAAAGGAAACGTTCTTTAAGCAGCAAAAAATAGTCGTCAAAGCTTTGGCTCCCGTATATATGTGGTTCACGTATGCCGAGGAGGTTGAGGTTTGGCCCGTTAATAACAGCAAGGTGTAACATTGCTGCAAGGTAGTGAGATTAATCTATTTTTGCCAAATGTGGGAAGCGTACGTCAAGGGCTTTAAGGCATATCTGCAATTGGAACGTTCCATGTCTGAAAATACAGTGGAGGCCTACCTGCACGATATAGCCATGCTGCGCAGCCATATGCAGGATACATTTGCCGGTGTAGGCGTAGAGGGGGTGGAACTGGAGCACCTGCAATCGTTGCTGGTAAGTATCAATGAACTGGGACTTGCAGCCGCTACGCAGGCACGTGTGCTAAGTGGCATAAAATCGTTTTTCCAATTCTTAGTGCTGGAGGAGGCGATAAAAAAAGACCCTTCAGAACTTCTCGACGCACCTAAACTGAAAAGGAGCCTGCCGCATGTGCTGAGCCTGGCCGAGATAGACAAGATATTTGCAGAAATAGACCACAGTACGCCCGAAGGCACACGCAACCATGCTATGCTGGAAACCATGTATAGCTGCGGCCTGCGGGTAAGTGAGCTTATTGGGCTTTGTCTCTCCAACCTGTACTTAGACGTTGGCTTTATAAAAGTAATCGGCAAGGGCAACAAAGAGCGGCTGGTGCCTATAGGCGAAGCTGCCATAAAGTATATACTGCTGTATAAAGACCACGTAAGGAACCACCTGCCCAAAATTGTAAAAGGGAGCGAAGACATTCTTTTTCTCAACCGCAGGGGCGCAGGCCTGTCGCGGGTAATGGTGTTTATGATACTTAAAGAACTGGGGCAAAAAGCAGGACTAAAGCAAAATATACACCCCCACACGCTGCGACACTCCTTTGCCACACACCTCGTAGAGGGCGGCGCCGACCTCCGCGCTGTGCAGGAAATGATGGGCCATAAAAGCATCACTACCACAGAGATATATACCCACTTAGACAGGGGTTACCTCCGCCAGACGTTAGAAAAATTCCATCCCAGGTTTAGGTAGGCGTTGCACATACTGTCATTCTTCCCGCCTACTCGACTCTTATTTTCTTACCAACTACTGGGCGAATTATCGCTTTTTCAGAACAATACGGAAAGTTGGAGTATAGATACTAACTTCGATTTAGCTGCACCAAGATAAATTCCCGTTGCAAACGGGCTGACTTGCAAGACGCGAGAGCGCTGCGCTAACTCTCGCGCCAGACGGTAGATTCAGGTAAATAAAAGAACGTCAATTTATTATCGCAGTGCCGGTGGCGTCCCGGCCGGAAGTAATATAAAGGGTCGGTGTAGTATAAGTTCCACCGCCCGCGAAATCAACGGAAACTTTCGTAGTGGAATACGCACTGTAGTAACCCATGCCCCATGGTCCGCTGGAATAAGGGATGGACACTGCTTCGGCCCCGGAAGCAGTGAGGTTGTTGACATATAAGTTAATTATGTTGTACGGTGCATTGTTAGTTAAATACAAGTAGAAATAATCTGAGCTGATGTCGAATGTTTCTGTAAGCGGGTCGCCACCTGTTGGGAATGCATCAGTAAACGGTGTCCAAGTGTAAACCACGCCATAAGTGCCGGCGGTATAGGCGGTAACATTGGCATTGGTGCCTGCGAGGCCCACAAAAGCGGCAGTTCCCTGGGCAGGCACAGTGCCGCTGGTGCCATTAATGTTCACACTCATGTCGGTATATGCATTGTTTTGAAAAATAATGGTTGAATACTCGCAAAAGTTGCCAGAATAGCCCGAAGGGCAGGAGCAACTACCGCCAGAACAGGCGCCTCCGTTTTGGCAGTGAACACCACTACACCTGTCTTTGCTGCACGAGCTATAAACAATAGCAGAGAATGCCGTGAGTGTTATTACAGACGTTAGCAGGAGCGTTTTTATTTTTTTCATTTTTCTTGTTTTTAGTTGTTGAGTAAGCCTGGTTCCTCCGCATTTCTTTACGAACAGCTAATGTCAGCCGAACAAAAGAGAATACCTAAAAATCTTTTGTTAAAAAATCATGCCTGTAAGTGACGATGATAAAATAAATACCACCATCCGACTTGTTCTTTTTCATTTCTGCTTCGTCCCAAAAGTCCTTAAATAGCTCACTATTCGCGGATTTTGTACCTTGCATAAACGAAAAATAACGTCGCCATATAGTGGTATTTATTTCGTCAACGTCACTAAGGTGACTAACTGACGTTGAAAAAATAAGCTACATTATTATAATCAAGCTAATCTGTGTTTTATCCCCCAAGTAGATGTATTATATCTTCCTTGCTCTTATTAAAATGAGCAGCAACATCACAAATAATGCTGGAAAGTGTGCCTGTCCTCATCGGGTTATGATTGGGTATGGTAATATGGTGTTCTCCATTTTGTGTGGTTGTCAATTGAATATGCTTCCTATTTGGCGCACCTCCCTATAGCCCAAGAATTTTAACGCCCTGACTAGTTCCGATCCACTTATGTCCCTGGGTAATTTCATGCAGCAAATACTTCTTCTTTTACCACATGAAGGCGTATAAGGCGGGTTTTATTGTCATCAAAATGGCAATGCACTGCTTCTTTCACTGCGTCCCGAAGCAACTCTAAAGTATCTGCTCTGTAAATATAGATACACCGAGCCCCTTTGCTATATACCCGCCTTCATCACTTTCCTCAACTAAAAAAATGACCTCTTCCATTATCGTCTCTTTTTACAAAATTACTGTTTTATTTAATTCACGAGCGTTGTTTGTCCGAAAATTAGACCCACAAGACCGCGAAAAACACAACTTGCGTCATTGGCAGGAACGAAGCAGCCTCACGAAATAAGTATCCCATATAGTTGGGTCGTCGTTGATTGCACAGAAAAAATAAGGTCAACTACTGTGCGGAATCCTCACCCGACAAATAATTTTCATGAATACCCAAGATTTGTATTGCAATCCACGTCTTACCTTCATGACAAACACTACTATGATAAGATTTATTTCTGTTTCAGTTATTGCATTTTTAGCTATAGCATCCGCTTGCACAAGAGCTAAGAACAATACGAATTCATATACTTGTATCTGCGCATGGTCTCGCAAGGGTATTACAGATACCGCTACTTTCTTTTACTATATTGGTATAACAAAAGACAGTGCGCAATTTAGTTGCCATGCTAAGGATGCATGGTTATCGGCTATTCCAGGATTAAGCGGGACCGACAGCTGTCAGTTAAAATAATCCTTCGCTTCTTCGTAATTATTATGAAAAGCGGATTTGCTGAGCCGTTTTTGGTCTTATTTTCTGATCAACGACGCTCGCGCTGAGCAGCCGGTAAGAAGTCAAAAGAATAAGAAGATCATAAATAAAGGCAGACAACCTCTTTAAATATTTTGGACAGAAAATTGGTATTTTACGCCCGCTTCCTGTCCAACACGAGCGTCGTTGGTCAGAAAATAAGACCAACAACGGCGGGAAAGTGAAGGTGACTATGTTACCCCCTCAAAAACTATTCACCGCATCGTTAAACATCGGCTGCTTTGTGTCTTTATCAGAGATAATGGCATCGGCGAGGTTTATTTTCCAGTCTATAGCCAGTTCGGGGTCGGCGTAAAATATGCCGCCCTCGGTTGGTTTGTTGTAAAAGTTGTCGCATTTGTAGAACACCTCGCTCGTGTCGCTGAGCACGGCGTAACCATGTGCAAAGCCATGGGGTATGAGCAGTTGGAGCTTATTCTCGGCAGATAATTCTATCCCAAACCATTGTTTGTAGGTCTTGCTGTTTTTACGGATGTCCACTGCCACATCCCATATGCTGCCTTCCAGCACACGTATTAGTTTGGCCTGTGGCACGGGCAGGTTTTGGTAATGCAGTCCGCGCAGCACATTCTTTACAGAGCGGGCCTGGTTGTCCTGTACTAATGCTGTTGCATAGCCTGCATTGGCCTCCAACACCTGCTTGTTGTAGCTTTCAAAGAAGTAACCACGGTCGTCTTTGAACACTTTTGGTTCCAGTACCAATAACCCTTCTATTGGGGTGGTGATAACGTTCATAGTGTTGTGTTTATCCTATTAGTTCAAGCACATTAGTGGTGATGTAGGCCAGTTCTTCGGTAGTAAGTTCGGTATGTATGGGCAGCGAGATCACGCAATCCTGCAGCATATCTGTTACTGGTAAGCTAAGATCCGCAGTGCCATATTCTTTCAGCATATTCTGCTTGTGGCTTGGCACCGGATAGTAGATCATAGACGGTATCTTGCGTTCTGCAAGCTGTTCCTGTAGCTTGTTGCGGTCTGCATTCTTCAGTTGCAAAGTGTATTGGTGGAACACATGTGTGCAGTAATGCGCCCTGAAAGGGGTAACTATCTTAGGGTTGTTTTTAAAGGCATTGTCGTAGTAGTCAGCGGCAGCGCGACGGGCATCGCAATATTCATCGAGGTGGCGCAGCTTTATACGGAGTATGGCAGCCTGTATGGTGTCGAGGCGGCTATTGCAACCTACCATTTCGTGGTAGTACTTTGTTTTCTGCCCGTGGTTAGCTATCATTTTCAGCGTTTCAGCAAGCGCATCATCATTTGTGAATATTGCACCGCCATCGCCATACCCGCCCAGGTTTTTAGATGGGAAGAAAGACGTGCAGCCTATTGTGCCCATCGTGCCGGTTTTCTTTATAGTCCCGTCAGCAAATGTATAGGTGCCACCTATGGCCTGGGCATTGTCTTCAATAAGGGGTATGTTATGTTCTTTAGCCAGCGCCATCAGCGGCTCCATATTCACACACTGGCCGTAAAGGTGCACGGGTATAATGGCTTTTGTTTTCGGTGTAATGGCGTTTTTTACACTATTTATATTCATAGTGAAGGTATCGGCGTCAACGTCCACGAACACTGGCACTAAACGCAGCAATGCTACGACTTCTACGGTGGCTATATAAGTGAATGAGGGCGTTATTACTTCATCACCCGGCTGCAGGCCCAGGGCCATGAGTGCTATCTGCAGGGCGTCGGTGCCGTTTGCGCAGGGTATCACATGTTTCACCCCTAAGTATGCCGCCATTTCATCGGCCAAATGCTTTACATCAGGCCCATTGATAAAGGCTGTGCTTTCAATAACATTTATTACCGCTGCGTCTATTTCGGTTTTAATTTTCAGGTATTGACGTTTCAGGTCAACCATCTGTAGGTTGTGCATAGTCTTTTTTTATTGGGTGCAAACCTACGCTTTTTGCATGGAATTGGAAGAAACTGCTTTGGGGTAATTGGCGGTTACCGGGATAGAATTGGGAGGGGATGGGGCGGTTTTAAGCGGGTTTGCCTCCAGGAAAACATTTAATGGCACTACCTGCGATGCACAAAGCAATTCAATGTTTACCATGAGCAGAATTGAACTTGCCTTTTGTATGTCTGCAATATTTACCGGGCGTTTGTTTATAGCAAATGGATTGGAACATGGTGTAAGACCGTCTATAGAAAGATATTTTATTAACCCGGTTACTTTCCCCTTCCGGTTAGAGTCGGTACCCAGGAATACGATCCGCTTCCCGTATTTAGCATTGAACTCTACAACAGCCATATCCGCACGTAAATTCTTTTCCTCAAATTCTTCTGGTGTCATCTTATCCGTGTTTAGTAGTGAATTATACTGCTAAACTATTTATACCTGTTATCCCGTAAAAGCAAATGTTGTGAATGGTGTTCTTTGTGTTGTGAATAGCTGGCTTTTCAATGCTATTGATGGGGTAAGTTAAGTTTCCAAACAATATACATTATTGCATAATTCCGCGATTAAGGTGCTATAAACCAGATGTCCCACACCTCAAAAAGGTGTGGGACATCTATGTATGTTTATAACTGTAAAGGGAAGCAATACGCAATTACTCACCGGGGCTTACCCTCGGCGCTTCGTTTGCCAATTTTTTATGGTGCATCTTTTTCTCTGTGAAACGGAATGTAACGCCTGCGCTTGCATAGCTGTATCCGGTATAGCCCCCTTCGGCCATAATGCCAAACACGTGGGTGAAATAATAGCGTGCGCCCGCAACGCCAATTACATCAACAATAATATCGGGGTAGTTGTTATAAAAGTTAGCGTCATCGTGACGAAGGCCTACGCCCACACCTGCATAAATGTCCAGTTTAGGCACTGGAATAAGTTTGTTGAAATGGTACATACCAAGTGCGCCGCCGCCTATGCCCGTGGCCTTTTCCGTAATGCTGCCATTGTCCCAGTTTTTGCCGGCATACTGACCAAACAACTGGATACCTATTTCATCGCGCACTGGGATCTCCAGTCGTAATGTTATAGGCCCAACGCCCATGCTGTTGTTGTTGAACAGCGTTCTGCCGGAATAATCGCCATTGAACAGGATATTCGGAAAGCCGTAGGTTAGCGATAATAACATGCTCCGTTTATCGAAGCTGCCGCTGTTGCGGAGGCGGTATGGGGTATGGTAAAAGTTCTTTGCTGCGTGTTCAGGCGCTTTTGTTTCGGTAGAATCTTCTTCCTGCGCGTGAGCGCTGGCACATATAAAAACGGCGGCTGCAATAAGAAAAAATTGTTTCATCAGTATTAAATTTTTGTACAAAATTAGAAATATGCCGGTCAAAACAAAGAGCTTTCTTCAATTTACACGCCGCCGGTGCTAATGCAGATGCATTTTTGAGGGGTTAACATTACATTTGCGCTGATTTTCCGCAACGATGGCGGGCTATTTAACGACCAATTTAAAATGAAAAAACTAACGATTCTTCTTCTTGTTTTTTGCCAAACTATTTACGGACAAACGGCTAACCTGAGAAAAATTGATACAAAGGTTAAAGCAACTTTTCGCTGCCTGTCGATCCCTGATGATACTGTGGCCTGGGTAGGTGGAACTGAAGGTTGGGTAGGTGTGAGCGGTAATGGCGGCAATGATTGGACTTTTGGGCAGGTAAAAGGTTTTGAAACGTGTGATTTTCGCTCGCTTTATGCTTTTGATGGCAAGACGGCAGTTATAGCCAATGCAGGAGCACCCGCCTATATATTACGAACAGAAGACGGCGGCAAGAACTGGAAAGTTGTCTATAAAAATACAGATTCGGCGGCTTTTTTTGATGGCATCGACTTTTGGGATAACAAAAATGGGATCATTTATGGCGACCCATTGAAAGGCAGGATGTTGGTGCTGAATACAACAGATGGCGGCAAGACCTGGAAAGAAGCGCCGGATAAAAGCAGGCCGATGCTTGAAAAAAATGAAGCTTCGTTTGCAGCAAGCGGTACGGCAATACGATGTATGAAGGCACAAAAAGTGGTAATAGCTACCGGGGGGAGGCTATCGAGGTTGTTTATCTCGGATGATGCCGGAGGTATATGGAGGTATAAACCAACGCCTATTATGCAGGGGCGCACCACTACTGGGGCGTTTTCCGTGGCCTGCTGGGACGACAATAATGCCATCATAGTAGGCGGCGATTACAAGCGCGATAGCCTGAGTGTGGACAATGTTTTTTATACAAAAAACGGAGGCAGTAGCTGGGTTAAACCTACGGAAGGCACACGTGGCTACCGCGAATGTGTAGAATATATTAGTCAGAACGTAGTGATTGCCGTTGGGCCGGGCGGGGTTGATGTGTCGAACAGCGGGGGTATGACATGGAAACCGTTATCTGATGATAAGGGCCTGCATGTAATACGGAAAAGCAGGAAGGGTAAAGTGGTAATTTTGGCTGGGAGCGAAGGCAACATTGAGCGGCTGGACTATAGCACTAAGAAATAAGCCACCCGTGTTACTTCAATTAATTGATCACATTTCCGTGATAATCAGATACATCGTTGTCTTTCTGGTCTTTATGCTGGCCAAGGTAGGTTACTAACAAGGCAAACAGGCACACGAACACAAAGATGAAAAAACCACCGGCTACATACAATAAGAATTTTCCCATATTGCTTACAGTTTAGCGTCTTGATTGCCGGTAAATAAGGCGGCGCATCTCAAGTGCGATAGCAAAAATAGTAAAATTGTTGTTTTTCTAATCTTTTTACCCAAACTGTTTTATCGGTGCGAACTATCTATCGCACTATTATTGTTTATATTCCGGGTCTTCCGTTTGTTGCGGTACCAATACTTTCTTTACAACAGACCGACCCGTCAACACGGCTCCATGTTGAGCAGCTTTTGCAAGTTTGTGGTTGTGTTTCGATAATGTTTTTGAAGTTCCATAGGTGGCGGCTACCTTAGGTTGGTGTGTGTCAAATTTCGCTTCAACTACCTTCGCATCTTGCACCCAGTCCGATCCTTCAAACGTAAATACTTCGTCACAGGGTGCTTTTATGTCAGAGGAACAGGTAGTCGCTGGGGTATTGACCGCCAGCGCTTCGGTTTGGGGCATTATTTCCACGTCCTTCAGCCAGTCGGACCCTTCAAAGGCAAATACGGTGTTGCACGGGTCATTGGCAGGGATATTTAATGCCAACATTTCCGGTTGAGCGTATCCGCAAACGGTGGTCAATAACAACAAGAGGAAAAAGTAGGTTTTCATTTGCCTAAACAAAGTAAATATCATGCCGGGAACACCGCTTATGAGTTGTTAATGAGATTTGAACATTGGCTACCAACGGGTGGCAGCAATATTTTCAGAAAATTTTAAGTTTTATATCTTCACAGTTAACCATTGGAACGGTTACTTTTGTGAAACGACAGAATAATGTGGAGAATGCTCAACAGCTTTCTATTTTTACGATGTACAAAAACTAACATTAAACTGAGATGACCACCACAGAGATCCTTAAAAAAGTAAGAAGGATAGAAATAAAAACAAAGGGGTTAAGCAATCATATTTTTGCCGGGGAGTACCACTCTACCTTCAAAGGCAGGGGTATGTCGTTTAGCGAGGTACGTGAATATACGCCGGGCGATGATGTGAAATTTATTGACTGGAACGTGACGGCTCGTTTTTCTCATCCGTTTGTAAAAGTGTTTGAAGAAGAGCGGGAACTGATTGTGATGTTGCTGGTGGATATTAGCAGCAGTTCCCTTTTTGGCACGCAGAAACAACTGAAACGAGACCTGATAACGGAGCTTGGCGCAGTGCTTTCATTTTCTGCCACCACTAATAATGATAAGGTGGGCGTCATCTTCTTTAGCGACAAAGTGGAGAAATACATACCACCGAAGAAGGGAAAGGGGCATATATTGCGCATCATCCGCGAATTGATAGCCCTGGAGCCAAACCATACCGGGGATACGGATGTACGGGTGGCCCTCGAATTCCTGAATAATGTATTGAAAAAGAAGACGATCACTTTTGTGCTGAGCGATTTTGTGAGCCGGCCTTATGACCAGGCATTGCAACTTGCTGCCCGCAGGCACGACCTGGTAGGCATTCATGTATATGATAAATACGATAAAGAACTGCCGGAGGTGGGCCTGGTGCAGGTGCAGGATGCCGAAAGCGGGAACATGTTTTGGCTGGATACTGATAAAAAGACGGTGAGAACACAATACCATGCCGCTTTTGAAGATAAAAATAAATATTGCGTGCAGTCTTTCCGGAAGAGCGGGGCGGGCCTGCTACACATTCGCACGGACGATGATTATGTGAAGATACTCCAGGTATATTTTAAAGGCAGGTAGTCAACAATAGAAACCGTGGTCTAACTATCAGAAGGTGGAAATAATTAAAAAATGAAATTAATCAGGTCAGATAAAGCTAACAGATCGGTGGGTAAAGGCAATATCCTTTTTGTGGCGGGGCTTTTACTGTTGTCGTTTCCAACGTTTGCCCAGGGCGACGCCCATGCAGGTGCCCGTATTGACGCTAAGCAAATAGCCGTGGGCGACCAGGCCCGGCTCTTCATCGAAGTGCAGAATAATCCTTCGACCGGTGCGCTGCAATGGGCCGCGATACCCGATACTTTTAACAACCTTGAGGTTGTAGAAAAGGACAAAATCGACACCATTAAAAACGGTGCAATGGTCACCTACCGGCAGCGCCTACTTATTACCGGCTTCGATTCTGGGTTGTTCAAGATTCCTGCTTTTGTTTTTGCTGTAATTCCTAATAGCGGAACGGCATATACGGTGCAGACAGACTCTTTTACTCTATTGGTGCAGACCATGGCTGTGGATACTACCAAGGGCTTTAAGGGGATTAAGGGGATTATCTCCGTGAAGTCAACCTGGATGGATTATATAGGGTATATCATTGGTGGTATTGTGCTAATAGTGCTGGTTGTATTCGTGACCCTGTATTTCATCAGGAATCGCAAGGCAGCCCCGGCAAAGCCACGCGGTCCCGTGGAGAGCTTGCAAGACTATACATTAAGGTTGCTGCGAGAACTGGAAGCCCGACAGCTATGGCAGTCGCAGCAGGTGAAAGAATACTATGTGCAGCTAACTGAGATAATACGCAACTATATCGAGGCCCGATTTAATACACCGGCACTGGAGCTAACCACTGATGAACTGCTTTATAAAGCGCAGTTTCACAGGGAAATGCAACCCTACCTGGGGCTGCTCACAGAGTTATTGAATATTGCCGACCTGGCGAAGTTTGCCAAATTCCAGCCAATGCCGCAGGATATGACAGATGCAATGGAAAAAGCAAAAGAATTTGTTGACAGATCACGGCCGGTTGTTGTTGCAGCCCCGGCCGGAACTACAGAAGCTACAAACGAAAAGACACCTCCAACAGTATAAACCATGAGTACATTCCTGGACTGGAAACATATCACATTTGCGCAGCCTGCTTTCTTTGCATTGCTGCTGCTGATACCATTTATGATATGGTGGCAACTGCGCAGTAAAAAGGACGATAACCCGACGCTAAGACTTACTACATTGGCCGGGATAAGCAAGGAACATGCTGGTGGTAAGGCCGCCTTTCGCCCGGTGCTGTTTGTGCTGCGCATTATTGCGCTTATGGCGCTGTCTGTTGCATTAGCCAGGCCACAATCAAGCAACACCACGGAGAATATAGACAGCGAGGGTATAGACATTGTGCTGGCGATGGACGTTTCCGGTAGTATGGTGGCAGAGGATTTTAAACCCAACAGGATCGAAGCATCGAAAGCTGTGGCGCTGAAATTTGTGGACCAGCGGCCCACCGACCGCATAGGGCTTGTGATCTTTTCTGGTGAGAGCTTTACCATGTGTCCCATCACCATAGACCACAATGTGCTGAAAGAACAAATAGCGCAGGTGAAGAACGGTATGATAACCGACGGCACCTCAATAGGTATGGGACTTGCAACAGCGGTGGACCGCCTGCGCAACGCGACGGGCAAGAGCAAGGTTATCATCCTGATGACCGATGGGGTGAACAATATGGGGCTCATAGACCCAAGTACTGCATTGGAAATTGCAAAGGCGTTTAAAGTGCGTGTATATACAATAGGCATCGGCACTATGGGCCAGGCATTGATGCCCGTGCAAACCCCAATGGGCGTACAGAAGCAAATGGTGCCGGTGGAGATAGATGAGCCGTTGCTGAGGCAAATAGCATCTGAAACCCATGGCAAGTATTTCCGTGCAACGGGTAATAAATCCCTTGACGATATTTATAAGGATATTGACAAGATGGAGAAAACCAAGATCGACATTACTTCATACAAGCATTATGCAGAACTGTTTTTCCCTTTTGCATTGATAGCCCTGATTTGCCTGGCGTTGGAAATGCTGCTGCGCTACACAGTGTTCAGGAGTATAACGTAAAAGTGCGTAGTTGTCCCACACCTTTTTCAGGCGTGCGACAACTACCTATACCAACTTATCTTTTCTATTTCCCAAATCCTTTCAGCAGTCCACCAAGTAAATTCAGCGCTTTTTCTATTGTGCCCTCGCTGTCCACAGGCAGCTTCAGATAGGTTTGCCCGGTCTTTTCATCTTTCTCGGTGATGCTGTGGGCAAGCTGCCTAACGGCAGTTTCATCGCTCAAAGTATGCACCAACTGCGAAAAGAAGTTCATGCCATTTTGTACTAACGATGTTGCTGGGCTGTCGGTAATCTCTTTCGCTGCTTCCTTTTTACTTATCGGTTCGGGTTGCGTTTCCTCGTCCATTATCAGCACGTCCACTTCTTGATATGCGGGTTGCTGTTCGGTTGTCCCGGCGGCTACTTCACTTTTTTCCTCGGCATCAAATCCGTCAACTGTTTCAGGAATATCATCCGTTATCGTGGCCACAGATTCCATAAAGTTCTTAAACCGGTCTTCATCGAGGAAAATGCTGTCGGCGCCATTGTCTAACACTCCTGCTGCAACCTCGCTTTTGAATTTCAATGTTGATAGCATTTTATGCTCTATCGTGCCCTGGCTTACGAGATTGGTAATAGAAACATTTTTCTTTTGTCCCATTCTGTATATCCTGCCTATGCGTTGCTCCAGTACAGCGGGGTTCCAGGGGATATCCAGGTTAATGAGGTTCGCGGCAGCCTGCAGATTCAGGCCCACACCGCCGGCATCTGTTGATAGAAAGACTTTACACCCGGGATCGTTATTGAAATTCTTAAAAAGCTTTTCGCGGTTCTTGCCAGGTATGCCGCCATGCAGGTATTCAAAACCTACGCCCCTGTTTGTCAGTTCTATTGCCACGAGCCGGGTCATCCGTTCCCATTGGCTGAAGATGACCACTTTCTCATCTTCCATTTCCAGTAACTCGTCCAGTATATTGAAAAGCTCGTCTATCTTGGTTTGGTAGTTAGTGTCCTGCTTTACGATGTAGGTAGAATCACACACCATGCGCATCATGCTCAAAAAATTCATCAGCCGCTGCCTGTCTTCCTCGTTGAGGAACCCGAACCGCTGCCATTTGAGCATCAGTGAAGCTACGCTGGCCTTATATTCATCGTGCATCTCCATTTGTTCCGCGGTCATGGGTACAAAGAGATTTTTATCCATGCGTGCGGGCAACTGTTTCAGCACTTCCTTTTTTGTGCGGCGCAGCAATATCCCCGATAAGGTTGTACCTATTTCATTAAGCCCCTGGTAGCCGGTTACCTTGTGGGTTGTAGGGTCTTTTACCTGGTGGGCCGACAAGAAGTGTTGTAATGCGCCCAGCAGAAATGGATTTACATACTGCACGAGCGAATACAATTCTTCGATGTTATTTTCCAGTGGTGTACCGGTGAGCACAAGCGCATAGAATGTCTTTATCCGCTTTATATTTTGCGAAATTTTTGCCTTCCAGTTTTTTATGCGTTGGGCTTCGTCAAGAATGATCGCATCCGGCCGAACCGCGTTGATATTTTCGGTGTCGGCGCCAGCCATGTGGTAGCTTACGATGTTAAAATAGGTTTCGCTGTTTTTATATAACTCCCGCCGCACCAGGTAGTTTCCTTCAATAACAGAAACGGAATTGGTACCGGTAAATTTTTCTATCTCGCTTTTCCACTGGTACTTTAGCGATGTGGGGCAAACAATGATCACTTTCCGGGCATGAAAATATTTTTTCAGCATCATGGCCCATGCAATTGCCTGTATGGTCTTACCCAAGCCCATATCATCGGCCAGTATTGCCCTGCCAGCTTTTGCAGCAAACAGCACACCTTCTTCCTGGTATGGGAACAGGGTGACATTCACAAGGTCTTTCAAAAGTTTTTTACCTTGTTTTTTTATAAGCGTTTCCCTGTTTATTTTCTCCCTGTGGGCAATGATCAGTTGCAGTGCATCTTCGTAGCAGCGGAACGAAGGGTTGATACCATGCGCATCTTGCAGCAGCTTTTCTATGTCAAAGTATGCTGCTTGCAATAGGGTAAATTCGTTATCGAAAAACTGCTTTGCCCATTGCTCAAACTCCTCTTTATTATCGCTGCCTATCCGCAATTTAATCTTCCGGTCATCTAAGTAAGAGACATAAAGCGACGAGTAAGGCAATGCCGGCAATTCATTTAGTAGCTTTTTTGTTCCGCGTTTCTTAGCGATATGCAATCGCACGGCTTCTATGTGCTTGCAGGTACCCAGCAGATTGGTCTTAAAATCGGGGCAGGAACAAAAATTCAGGCTGTTATCCCTGCTTCGCAAAGCTACTTTGTAAGTGTTTTTGGAAATAGCATTGCTAACACTGTAGTCGCTATATACTGGCTCGTCACCAGTGTTCTTAATTTCAAAATTCTCCTTTTCGGCCACCTGTTGCCGTAGTTTTGTTTGCCACTCCTTGTGGCTCATATCGCCCGGCTTAAATGCAAATGATACCTGCAGGGGTATGTTGATCTTTCTCTTTTTTGTTTTCTTGGCTTTACTCTTGTTTGCAGATTTTTTGATGGCAGGCATAGACGAATGTATGAGCCGTAAAAATAGAATGAAAACAGAATTTACGGCAAATTATTAATCCACAGAACTGAGAATAATTTTTTGCTGCGGATACTTGTTTGTTATTGTTTTTTGTATATTTAAGCTACCTAAATGTTTGAATTATGAATTTCAGTCGCAGGGGTTTCCTAAGGTCGGCATCTGTATTGGCGGCCCTAACTATGACCGAGTTGCAGGCAATTGCCGCCAAGCACCATATTAAAAGCGATGGCAAGACGATTGAGCCGGATGATGAAGCCTACTGGAAAACGGTACGGCAACTTTTTCCGCTCACCAAAGACTGGACGTACTTGAATAATGGCACCTTCGGCCCATCGCCATACCCGGTGATTGACGCCATGCGCACCTCACAAATGGATGCCGATATGTATGGCAACTACGGCGGCTACGATAATACACCACCGAAGATAGCCAAATTTGTGGGCGCAGACCATGACGAAATAGCGCTGACCCATAATGTGACCGAAGGAATAAATATAGCGTGCTGGGGTGTGCCATTGAAAAAGGGCGACGAAGTGATCGTAACCACCCATGAGCATGTGGGCAATGCACTGCCCTGGATGAACAGGCAGAAAGTACATGGCATTGTAATTAAAAAATACACTCCCGCATCTACCGCGCACGAAACGCTGAACAGGATATCTTCGCTTATTAATAGTAATACTAGGGTTATTGCCACACCACACTTGCCATGTACACAGGGGCAGGTATTGCCGGTGAAGGAAATATGCCAGTTGGCGAAAGATAAGGGCTTGTATTCCCTCATAGACGGCGCTCACGGCGCTGGCATGATGCACCTGGACCTGCACGATATGGGCTGCGATACCTATGCAAGCTGCTGCCACAAATGGATGCTGGGACCGAAAGGGACGGGCTTCCTCTACGTTCGTAAGGAATTCCAGGATACATTGCAAGCCTTTTATTCAGGCGGAGGAACTGACGATGGCAAGTGGGACCTGATGACCGATCCCGTAACAACGAAGGGATATGCACCGAGCGCCCACAGGTACTTTGGCGGCACACAGGCCAACGGTCTATTTGCTGCGGTGAATGCAGCAATAGATTTTATAGAAACAATAGGCCAGGCCAATATCCATAACCGCATAAAGTATCTCGGTAAATATACGCAGGACAGGCTACTCGAATTTGGTGATAAAGTAGAATTACTTACGCCTACCGAAGAGCGCTCCCGTTGCGCCGTGAATGGTTTCAGGATAAAGGGTGTGGACTACAGCAAGTTTTACAACACCTGCGCCGAAAATAAGATACGCATACGCATGGTGCCGGAAAACGGGATCAATTGCCTGAGGGTATCCACACATATTTACAACAATACAGGAGAAGTGGATAAGCTGATGGATATGGTAAAGAAAGAGGTGTAGCCAAAGTTTACACTAAAAACGCCATCGCCACATTCACCGCTATTATTATCGAAAATCCGATCACTATGTACTTCCTGATGCCCTTGTCGCCAAGGGTTAGGGCGTAAGCCATTTTAAGTATGTTGTTACTGGCTATAGCCTGGAACGTAGCTACCGAGATCATAGCTATAGTTATGTCGGCATACTTGCCCTGGAACATATTCAACAGGAATGGGTCAATGTCTGTGACACCCACTATCAGGGAAAGTACACTAAGGCCGCCGTGGCCGTAATACTGCATGATGTACTTAGTGAGCAGTGAGAATACCACGTACAATACGCCAAATACAAGCGCAACACGTAACTCCAACGGATTTTGATGCATCACCGGCTCGTTTGATACTGCTACGGGTTTATCAGCCGCCGACCGGTATATAAAAAATGTAACGATGGTGCTTGCTGCAATAAGTATAAGAAAATAGGGTAGCAGATGAATGCTTAGTGTGGGGTTGAATATGGCAACCAGGATAAAGACCCGCAGGAACATTAATGAGGTAGCTGCAAGTATTGCTGCGGCATAATGAGCTGGTGCATCTGTTTTCTCTTTACTTTTTTTGGCAATTATAAATGTTGTTGCTGTGCTGCTGTACAGGCCACCAAGTATTCCGGTTAGTATTAGCCCGGCATTGGGGAAAACGTACTTTTTCAGGATGTAGCTGAGGTAGGAGATAGAAGATATGACCACAATGGCCAGCCATAGCTTGTAAGGCGAAACCGGTATGTCTGGTATTATTTCCTTGTCGGGTACAAGTGGGAGAATGACGCCGGAGAGAAAAACAAACTTGGCAAGCGTAATGAAATCATCAGTATATACCTTCTTCAGAAATTCCTTCACCCTGTCTTTCACCTCTACCAGGGTCATGACTATGGTAATGATGAGCAGCGAAAACCAAAGCGGAAATTGCTGGAGGATAAGCGGGAAGGCATAAATAAGGAGAGCAAGGATAATAATAGTGATGCCGTGATTGTCGCTGTTGCGTACCTTCTGAAAATAATATACCAGCAGCAGGAAGGTAATGCTGACAAAGCCGGCAACAAATATATGCGGCACAAGGTTTTCTGACCGGAGTAAAACAAAGCCTAAAAGTGCAAGGAACGCAAATGTGCGTTCGGTACCAAACAGGTAAGGCCGCGACTCCTCGGGTGTTTTTGTGTATATCTCCATCCCTATCAGGAATGCAAAGCCAACGCTTATCAGTAGCTGCGTCACACACGCCCCTATATCAGGAATTATCTGGTTCATAAATCGGGGATGATGATTGATTCTGATCCAAATATCGCATTTAATGATGATGAAAAGAATAGAATCCAAAAAAACCATCCAGAATTTCTAACAAATAGTATAGGGCGGCAATGCTTGTGCCGAAAGCAATAAGGACATTGATCTTATATTGCCTGTGTGCTGTCCGGTCTGCTTCCAGCTCCAGTTCGTTCACGCGCCGTGCTTCACTGGTAATATATCTTTCATCTTCCAGCAACTTACCATAACTCCCTTGCCTCTGCAGGTCGCGGCCCCGTGCAACGGTCAATTGCAGGTTTTCGCCTTTTTGTCTGGCAAGGCCATTCTCTAACAAAAAATTAGTGAGCGACTTTGGCATGTCCACATGTTGCCATAGTTGCTCAAACTCTGGGTTCTTTCCAAAAAGGTTTTTATAGGCTTCCGGAGGGATTTTAGCAATTATATCCTCCAGGTTAAATTCATCGTGCTCTGGTATATAGTGTTTTTGCAGCAGGAAGTTCAAGAGCTTTATGCGCCTGTCATCAAGAATGTTGTTTTGTGTGGGTTGTTCCATAAAGGTTTTTTGCACCCACGCACACAAAGGATATGCCAAAGTTTTTTCATTGAAATTTTGGCAAAGGCCCCGTTTAATTTTATCGGCATTTTGGAAAAAATGTCAGTGATGACCTATTGCAGCAATCTTATTTTTCCACATTTTATGCAATTTTATTTTTCTTAACGCGTTATTAAGGATAGGAAAGATAACTTTGCCAAAAATCAGGAAATAGCTGACAGACAATCACAATTTATTGCACGGTTCGTCACTTTTTCATTCATTCTTCATCAAAAACTTTTTATGAAACTAAGTTATGTTGCTTTAGTGGGATTATCATCTATGATGATGTTCTCCTGCGTGGTATCAAAGAAAAAATTGGCAGATTGTGCAAAGGCTAACCACAGGTTGGATAGCACTTATACCGTATTACAGACCGACTACAATAATTGCCGGGAACAACGTTCGGCTGACAAGGCAAGGATACAGGCCCTTGAGGACCAACTGGCATTTTTCAAAACCAACAATAACCAGATACTTGGGCAGATGAAAGATATGTCCATTATCACAGGTACGCAAGCAGAGAGCATTAAGAAGTCGCTGGATAACATAGGCGTGAAAGATGCTTACATCAAGGATCTGCAAACGGCTATGAACCGTAAGGATTCTATGAACATGGCGTTGGTAATAAACCTTAAGAGCGCTGTTGGGAACCTTGATGATAAAGACATCAATATCAAGGTTGAAAAAGGTGTAGTATATGTGGACATATCAGACAAGATGCTGTTCAAAAGCGGAAGCTACGACGTTACAGACCAGGCTGCTGAAGTGCTTGGAAAGGTGGCCATGGTGCTAACAAGCAGGCCTGATATAGAATTCCTTGTTGAGGGACATACCGATAATGTGCATTTTGAGCGCGGCGTACTGGAAGACAACTGGGACCTTAGCGTAAAACGTGCCACATCGGTAGTGCGTATTTTACAGGATAAATACCATGTGCCACCGGGGCGTATGACGGCTGCCGGTAGGGGGGAATATGTACCTGTGGCTTCTAATGACACTAAAGAGGGACAGGCCGCTAACAGGAGAACAAGAATTGTGATAATACCCCAGCTCGACCAGTTCTTCAAGCTGTTGGAAAAACCGAATAACTAATTTATCAATTGATATTGATCGGCCGGGTTTCGCTAAGAACGGAGCCCGGTTTTTTTGTGCGCTCAAGACACAATGCGTATTGAAAAAAACTACCTCGAAGTGTATTTTGTACTCCCGAAAGTAGGGGTATAAGAAGTATCGATAGTAAATACAGTTATTGTGCCAGTTGTGACCAAAGAGCCTTTCACCAATGCCCTGTTTGCACTCATTACAAATAGCTCAGTATCGGAAGTTGTGAGGTAAAGATAAGGGTAAACACGGCCGTTGTAAGAAAGCTCTTTGTCTGTGGCTACCGAGCTCAGAAACAGATAATCGGCTGGTTGGTTGCTGCTGCCATAGAGGGTTATTGCAGGCACTCCATTAATGGTACCTGAAACAGGCGGTATGGTGTTGTTTTTGGAGCAGGAAGCAACACACACGGCGATTGCTATAACTATGAACCTTCTCATTACCATACTAACGCAATTTACTTTCTTTTAGTAGCGTGTTTTGTTAATTCTCACCATTTCTTGAAAATTACAAACACAGCCGCTACCATCAGGCAGAAACCCACGATGTGGTTCCACTCCAGTTTCTGTTTAAAAACGACAATTGAAAACAGTGAAAAGATCACCAGCGTAATCGCTTCCTGTATAGTTTTTAACTGTACCAGCGTAAATGGGCCGCCGTCATCTTTAAATCCGATGCGGTTTGCAGGTACCTGGAAAAGGTATTCAAAAAAGGCCAGTCCCCAACTGATAAGAATTATGGAGAATAGCCCCAGGTCTTTGCCCCACGACATATCTTTAAATTTCAGGTGGCCATACCAGGCAAAAGTCATAAAAGTGTTCGATATAACTAAGAAGATGATCGTTGTTATTGCTTTCATATCCATTAGGTATTTCGCGCTACTCCTTTATTGCCTTAACAGTATAAGTGGCAACACCGTCTGCCATTTCGATGGTATATACGCCGCTTGCGAGTCCGGATGCATCTATTACGTCCACGTTCTGCTGTTTAAGCACAGTGCGGCCACCTTCATCACTTACTTTCACTGAATAGTTGGCAGGTTTTTGTTTAGGGAAAGCCAGCCGCCAGGAAGTTTTTGTCGGGTTGGGGTAAACCTGTAAAGCAAACCTCGAAGCAGGAATCGTTTTGATCCCGGAAGGCATTGGTTTTACGATGTTGTTTTCCCAAATTCCGCGTCCATAAGTAGCTACGCGCACTTTGTAATTTGCATAATTTATGTCCAGGTCATTTGCTATAACAGTAGGGAGGCCGGTACTATATATCGACCATCCGCTCATTGATGAATCGGTGTAATAAACGCCGAGGTCTGTACCAACAAACAGAGCGCCGGGTGTGCTGGTGTCAACGGCAATACAATCGGCCGGGATATTTGGTAGATTGCTGCTTATGTTGGCCCAGGTGGCACCGCCATCATTGCTCAAATATAGTTTTTCGCCTGCGGTATAGCCTGAGAAAGTGACAAACAGCCGTAGCGCATTTGAAGGATCAACGGCTATCTTAGTTATAGCTACTGAGGCTGCCGGCAAGCCGCTGGTAACGTCTGTCCAGGTGGTGCCAAAGTCTGTAGAACGTATGATATGGCTATAATCGGCAGCATAGATCACACTGTCGTTTGATGGTGCTACAACGAGTGAGTAGGCTCCTCCTGAGAATGGGGTGCTATGAGTGATGTTGTGAAATGTAGAGCCCGCATCATAAGTGGCATAAATGTTCTTGTAACCGAAATAGATAACGGACTGATTCATTGGGTCGAATGCTACAGGTGATGTCCAGTTGCCGGTCTCGGAAGTAATAGTCAGCCCTCCAAAGCTCGCACCCTGGTTATACGACATGGAGAAATAGCCATTTTGCGATGATGATATTTGCAAGTAGTCATTAAATGGATGTATGGCACAGGCCTCTCCGTCGCCACCGGTACACTCCGTCCAGTTGGTGCCGTCAAAAGTAAGGGAGCCGTTATCCTGCAAGCCACAGATCATATAATACGGGTTCTGGTGCGATACTCCAAGGCGATATATCTGCGATATCATAAGCCCGTTTGCAAGATTTTTCCATTTAGCGCCCCCGTTATATGTCACGCTGATGCCGCCATCGTCTCCCGCATATATAGTGTAGGGGTTGAGAGGGTTAATAGCCACCGCATGATTGTCAACATGTACGCTGTGGGACGGATTAAGCCCGTACCACGCAAAACCGCCATCGCTTGTCTTGGTCATAAATTCGCCAAATGCCAGTGCATAATTTGAATCGGTTGGAGATATTGCGAAAACCCGGTCGTAATAACCATAGAAGGAAGCGGAATCGCCAGGGCTGCCATAGGTAGTAGTAAATGTTACTCCGGCATCGTGCGACCATTGCATATTGTTGTGGGAGTCTAATAACCATACTGCGTTTGGTGCCGCATTGGAAACACCAAGTGTGGCCCTGTCGGCGGACGGGTTCAGACCGGTATTCAATACGCTCCAGGTGGCGCCGGTATCATAAGATACGATCAGATCAGAATTGGTAATTGCATATATGGTATCGGGAGAAAACGGCCGGAATGCCATACTGTAAACATGGTCAAATGAATAAACACTTGTCCAGGTAGCGCCTGCATCCGTTGTGCGGGAAATACCATTGCGCGTAGCAGCTAACAATATATTGGGTTGAATTGGGTTTATCAGCAACTTTTGTACGACTTCCCTGTCCGACTGTAAATAGCTGAGGCCGGTAGTATTCCAGGTGTTGCCCCCGTCGGTGCTCATCATAACGCCGGCAGAGTACAGGCCGCCCCAGAAAATGTTGTAGCCTTCTTCGTAGCCATAGCCATCGCCGGTAGCTGCATAAATAGTGTCGGTATGAATGGGGTTTACCGCAATGTCGGCAATACTTAAAGACGGAAAATTGTCGGTATTTGAATGCCACGTTGCGCCGTGGTCGTGGCTGATATTCACGCCGCCACACGCCGAGCCTATATACAAGGTATTTGTGTCGATCGGGTCAATAATAATGCAGTTTACCCTGCCGATACCATTATTTTTTATAGGTATCTTCATTGGGCCAACCGGCTGCCAAACTGTGCCGGTACTCGTGGTTCTCGCGCTGCTTTTTGTTGTTTTTTGAGCGTCTCTTTGGGCGGTCAGCAGGGCGTCTGGCCGCGGCAGGTTGCCGGTAGGGTAGCAGCGCACTTCTACATCGTTGAACCACCTGTTAAACCGTGCCAGGTCGTTATCATCGTCATTATCATTTTCTTCTGTGGGGTTGTGCAATACATGCAATAAATATTGTTGCCTTATGTTGTAAATGTTGTCCGGCTGGTTAGCGGTGCTATTGTCAGGTGTTTTAACCGGCAATTTGCTCAATTGCTGGGCATGCAAAGCTATATTTAGAAAAAAGCAGATCACTGTAA
>Ga0206969_1023_pt1 | contig 45828 bp, 56 predicted proteins | sample Alteio_BWOrgHeat_87_FD_153256 | JGI IMG/M metagenome (GOLD analysis project Ga0206969, IMG submission 153256) | Enriched cells from forest soil in Barre Woods Harvard Forest LTER site, Petersham, Massachusetts, United States -... | ecosystem: Environmental > Terrestrial > Soil > Temperate forest >... | reverse complement strand
GCATGTTTGTTCCCGTCCTCAAGGCCGGAACCCCACATCATGATGCAGTTATCGAGCAGGGTGCCGTCGCCTTCCCGCAAGCTGTGCATCCGTTGGATCATGTAAGCGAATTGGGCAATGTTAAAGGCGGTGATCTTGGCGACTTTTTCCACCTTCTCCGGTTGGTTGTTGTGATGGGTTTGGGAGTGATGTTCGTCCTTGAACCCGAGTTCCGGATAGGAAACGCCGTTCGGTGTGGAGCCGATGTAGGTGCTCACGCGAGTCGTGTCGGTCTGGAAGGCCAGCACGTTGAGGTCGCACATGACCTGCATATACTCGCTGCGTTTGTCCCCTTCGGGCATTTTGATTTCAATGGGCGGGGAATCGGACGCGTGGCGTTTGCTAACGCTGACGCCGGCCGCTTCCAGCGCGGCCTCTTTCTGGCGGTATTCGATGGCGGCGATACGGCGTTCCACGGAACGCACGCTATCCAGGTATTCGTCGAGTTTGTGTTGATCGTCCTGGGGCAACTTCCGGCGAAGGTCTTTCGCACCTCCAATGACCAGATCCAACATGCTCCGTTCCAGAGGGTCCGCACCCGGTTTGCGTTCATTACCGCCCGGCTCGGTTTTTTTGAAAAGCCGGTTGAAAACGCTGCGCGGATTGATCTCGGCGGGGACGGCTTGAGTGGCCGAGCGAAAGCTGCAGTGTGAATAGTACCCCTCGTTCAGCCCCTCCTGGTTTTCCTTGTGCGTCTGCGGCATGGTGGCCAATTCCAAGGACGGTAATGACGTGAGACCACCCACGTAATTGGCGGCGATCTGATCGGCCGAAATCGCAATGTTGATCTTATTCCGCTGGTGCGAATCGGGCAGCGACGCCGTGAGCCAGGTGGATAATTCGAGGGCATGAGGTGCGCCACCGAACGGAGCGATCGGCACGCCGGAGATTCCCTTCATCATCAGACATTGGTCGAGCACGGGAAGTAACGATTCCAAAGCCGGCGGCGGTGACGAAAGGAAGCTCGCCGAATCCGTGGGCCAGAATTGATCCATGATGACCCCGTGCGGCATGTACATGAATCCGAGGCGAACCGGCGGTTTCACCGCCTTTCCTTTGGACGGTGCGGCCCAACCCATGGTTTCCAAAAGGGGCAGGGCGAGAGCGGCTCCCAGCCCTTTCAGGCAAGTGCGACGATCAATTAAAAGGTTACTTTTCATTTGGACGAGGACGTGAGTTGTTCTGTGATCCGACGATGGGTGAAAGGATAGCTGGAGACGATTTCGGTGATGAGAGTCTGCATCCGGTAGCCGTCTTTGGCGATGGATTCCATCAGTTGATCCACGACGATTTCGTCATAGCCTTCCAGCTGACGGCAGAGGGCATAGGCCAGCAATTTTTCCGTGAGGGTACGAGCAAGATCACCTTTTCGTGCGGCGATGATGGTTTTCAGCTCCTTGGGAGACGCAAAGTGTTTTTCACCCGGCAGTTCACCGGCAGCGTCAATCGCCCCACCGGTATCGTCGCGATCGCGCCAGCGCCCGATGGCATCGAAGTTCTCGAGGCCAAACCCGATGGGATCGAGGACCTTATGGCAATTGGCACAAACGGCATTGGTGCGGTGCAATTCCGTGCGCTGCCGCAGGGTTAAAGTGGCGACGGTCTGCTTGTCCTGTTTGTCCAGGGCCGGAACATTCGGCGGGGGCGGTGGCACCTCTTCGCCCAGCACTTGTTCGAGCACCCACACTCCGCGTTTGACGGGGCTGGTGCGGTTGGGAAAGGAGGTCGTCGCGAGCACGCCGGGCATCCCCAAAATCCCTCCTCGATTGGCATCGGTGAGTTGCACCTTGCGCATCTCTGGACCGGTGACGGTCTTTTCGAGACCATAAATTGTGGCGAGGGTCTCGTTCAGGAACGTGAAATCCGCGTCGATGAAACTCACGGCGCTCCGATTGTCGCGGACTATGCTTTGAAAGAACAGACGTGCCTCGTCATACATCGCCAGGCGCATCTCGCTGGTCATCTGGGGGAATTTCGCGGTGTCGAAGGTCTTGCTCTCCAGATTCCCAAGGCCCAGCCACTGCGCCCCGAAACCATCGAACAACGCCCGTGAGCGCGGATCTTCCAGCAGACGCCTGACCTGTGCTTTCAGGATCGCCGGCTCGTGGAGTTTCCCGTTATCGGCCAACGCGGAGAGTTCCGCATCGGGCATGGTGGCCCACAACAGATACGATAAACGGGAGGCCAGTTGATAATCATCAAGGGGAACAATATCGCGACCGGGTTCGGCCTCGGTCTCGGCCTCTGCCTCTGGCGTGATAAAGAGGAATTGGGGAGAAACCAGGACCGCCTTGAGCATCAAGCCCAAGGCAGCCGGGTAGGAGAGTTTGTTTTGCCTTCCCAGATCGAAGACTGCCAAGAGGACATCCAGCTCCGCTTCCGACGGAGGCCGGCGGTAGGCGCTGCGGGCCAGCGAGCGGGCGACATTTCTCGCGGTCGTTCGAAGGTCAGCGCCGGGCGCTGGTGGTTCGCCAAACAACCGCTTTTGCACCTCCGTGGGCGGCGCATCTTTGCGAGCCAGAATCCGATCCAGCACCTCATTGGCGATCCCGAGATATTGCTCCATCTGGAGAGGCGACAGCGAATTCAGATAGCCCTCGCCGAACACTTCTTCCGGCAAGTCGTGAACGACAGCCGGATCAACGCCAAAGAGATCATGGAGCGTGTTGCCATACTCCACCTTGGTCAAACGACGGATCACAAAGGAACCCGGATCCTTCGGGCTGAGGAACTTTATCTTGGCCACCCAGTCCATGAACATCTGACGCTCCTCGTCCGTCGGCTGTTTGTCCGCTTCATCCGGCGGCATGTCATGGGTCTTCACGTTCGCGAGCGCTTGCTTCCACTCTTTACTGTAGTTGGCATCGCCTGGGTTCTTCAGCGCCGGTTGAAAGTTGATTTGTCCTTTCCTTTTCTTGGAGCCGTGGCAGTCCGTGCAATAGGTCCTGACGAAGGGGGCGACTTTGTCTCGAAAGGACTCTTGCGTAGCGGCCTGGAGCGCGGCGAGATCCGCTTCCCCTCCCGACTCCGCATGACCAAGCTGCGCAAACGATAACGCCGAAGCAAAAAGCAACATGGCGATCACGCTGGCGCGAAAAGCTCTGGGAATTATCGACATTACCATCAACTAAAGCGGGTCAGGCGCTTTGACGTTAGAAAGAGTTCATCAGGAGAGTGAGAAAAGCGAGCCAATCACGCAAATGGCCCGCATTTGTCACGTTTCGTCACGTGGGTTGAGATCCTACCCGACTCCGACCGCTTCGAGGGATTTGCTCGCGCGAACCGACTTTTTGCGGACAATGCCGCGACATGAAGTTCGCTTCCCCTCCGATTTTTGCGTTCGTTGTTTCCGCCCTCACAGCTTCGTCGCTGCATGCCGACTGGCCGCAATGGCGTGGACCCACCGGCAATGGCGTGGTGCCGGACAGCCAGCCACTTCTGCGCCATTGGCAGGGCGGCGATTGGAAGCAACTTTGGGACAGCGAGGAAATTCCGAGCAACGACGAAGGCGGGCTGAGCAGCGTGGTCGTCGCCGGCGGGCGCGCTTACGTATCGGTGGTCTGGACCCGGGAACTGCCGAGCGAGACGCGGCAGATTCACGAACTCATCTTGCGCCAGCTCGGCCATCAGAACACGGGGCAACTCGGGCCGGAGCTGGTGAAGAAGATCGAGGAGACGCGCCTCGGCTTGAGCCCGACGCTGCGCGGGAAGAAGCTCGAGGATTTCACCCAGGAATGGATCGCGGCGCACCTCGACAAGAAGCAGCAGCAACTTTACTCGGGCTTCATTTCCGGGCGCTTCAAAAAGGGCGCGCTGGCCATGCCGCTCGACGTGCTCGAGAAGCTCGACGCGCACAAACAGCACGTTTTTGCCAATGAGGCCGAGATGCGCGCCTGGCTCGATGAGCAGGGCTTTTCCCCGGAGGTGAAGCAGCAGATCATCGAAGCCGTGCCGCCCACGCGCCGGGTCGCCGAGGACACCGTGGTGTGCCTCGACCTCGCCACGGGCAAGACCTTGTGGAAGACGGTGGCACCCGGCGAACCGACCGGCCGCGGCTCGTCGAGTACGCCGTGCGTGGCCGATGGACGGATTTTTGCGCTCGGCAGCGTCAGTGCGTATGCGCTCGATGCGGAGACGGGCAAATTGCTCTGGAGCGCGCCGCTGCCGCAAAAAGGGCCGGGCTCATCGCCCGTCGCGGTCGCTGGTGCGATCGTGATCAATGCGAAATATCTTTACGCGCTGGAGGCCGCCACGGGGAAAGTGCTGTGGAAGCTCGACAAGTGCGGCGGCGGCAATTCGTCGCCCGTGGCGTGGCGATCGGGCGACCGAACCTTGGTCGTCTGCAATGGGCGCGCCTCACTCGACGCCGTGGAGGCCACGACCGGCCAACCGGCGTGGAGTGTGCCCGCCGGCGGCGATTCCACGCCGGCCATCGATGGGGACTTGCTCGCGGTCCAGACCCGCAAGCCAGAGGCGGGCCTGATCGCTTACCGGATCAAGGTGAACGGAGCGGAGAGGCTCTGGCTGGCGCCGTACGATGCGCTCCGCACCCAATCCAGCCCGATCGTGGCCAAAGGGTACGTTTTCCTGGCCGATAACGACGTGCAGCTTTGCTTCGACGCGACCAATGGCAGCCAGCGCTGGAACGCGACCGTGCCGGGTTCCATCTCCTCGCCGCTGCTCGCTGATGGCAAACTTTTCGTGATGATCAACAATGGCAACAACGTGCAGGTCCTGCGCGCCGACGGCACCGAGCGGGCCGAGATCGGCAAGGCCAACGTCAAGGCCGCCTGGGTGCCCTCCCCGACGATCGCCGAGGGAAAACTCCTGCTTCGGCTCAAGGACCGCATCCGCTGCTTCAGCCTCACGGACTGATCGATCCACGTTTCCCTCATGTACGTAAGTTGACGGTAGCCGCCGTGTGGCTATTGTCGGGGCCGCCATGTCGCTGGCCAAGGTTCTCCCCGTTCTCTTCTTCGCGTTGAGCCTCATGGCGTCAGCCTCGGTGCCCACCGTCACCACCAGCGCCGCGAGCAGCGAAGATAAGGCCGATTACGGAAAAGTGTAGCGCCCTGACCTCCGCCGAATGCACTCGAATATCGTGGAAATCGGCCAAAAGCCGGTTGTGTCTACCGCCTCACAGTGCCCCGGACCAAGGTTTAAGTCTCCACGACGGGCCCTGGCGGTGGCGTCGGGTCATAATGGCAAAAGCCCGGAATGTGAATCGTTAGATCGATCTGAGATATGTCTGGCGACACCGCATTGACGATGGGAAAGATCGCGTCGGCGGACTTACCCATCGCCGTGTAGAAATCGCTCTTTTGACTGCTGGTTGGCGACGAGTTACCGAACCAAAACCCAAACCGTTGCCCTGCGCTCGCAAAAAGCTGTGGGCGCGCAGTGGATAGGTCGAACGTCACTCCATCCGCCGGCCGCGTTGCAAAACCCTCGAACGCGGTCCCGTCGGCCAGGGTCAGCGTCGTGCTGGCCAGAAACACCGGCACATCGCACCCGATCGGGAGGGCATCCAGATAGGGGCGGTAGGTATCATCATCGGTGTGTCCATCCCTCGGTTCGTCACCATCTTCCGGCCGGCACGGGACCCAAACTGGGTAGGCATCGAAATCGGCTGCCGACAAGTCGCCAAACTGTTTCAACCGGGATTCCCCATTTGGATTCATGTTCATGGTGAGTCGGGGTGATTTTCCGAGATTTTCTGTCCGCCCAGCGGTTTGGCAAGGTCTTTTCGGCCTGCAACGCCGGTTTTTCTGACACCCTGCACCGTACGGAAGTTTTTTTAAACTTCCGAAGCGCTTTTCCTCTTGGTTGAGGAGACACCTCGTCTGCAAATGTCGGGATGTGAAATGAGCGTCCGAAGCTGATAGAGGCTTGAAGCTGCCAGGGGGGAGAATTGAACTCCCGACCAAGGGCTTATGAGTCGGATTTGCTACCAGTAAGCACTTTACTGGATGCGTCTTCATTGCGGAATAATCTCTGAAAAATCCTTGGATGGCGAGGGGAATTTGAGGGCGGTAAAACTCACGGAAAAAGGCCAATTGTCGAGTCTCAGGGGCAACAAATGGGGGCAACAAAAAAGGACTAGACCGGGTGCAAATGAAGCCCTTGCTCAACCGCCCGCAAACCCTGTCTGGCACTTGATCGAACTAGAGCGGAAACAAAATGCGCCCTTGGTCGCTAGAGGTGTGTTGCCCCCGGTGTTGTCCCGCCTCAGAAAAGCGGCGCTTGCGTAGCCAGTGGCTCAATGATTTTTGGATCGTCAAATTTCGGGGAGCCCACGCGGGCGGAAATGGGGTAGGCGTGCATCCTCGCGGCATCGAACGGAACGAGAAAACTTTTCAATTCTTCCACGTCTCGCCCCGGTTCCAACCATGCCTTGCGGCGTTCCTTCGGCAGAATTACCGGCATGCGGTCATGTATGGGCGCTGTCAATTCGTTTGGCGTGGTGGTGATGATTGAGCAGGTTCGCAAGGGTTGCCCGCTTTCCGGGTCGTTCCATATTTCCCACAAGCCAGCGAACGCAAACGGCTCATTGTCATTCAGTCCGATATTGTAGGGCTGTTTTCCCGCCCCGATTTTTTGCCACTCGTAAAACCCATCGGCGGGGACAAGGCATCGGCGCTTTTTGAAGGCTGTGCGGAATGCCGGTTTTTCGGCCACGGTTTCATAGCGGGCATTGATGAGGCTGGACGCAATTTTTTTGTCCTTTGCCCATGACGGAATCAGACCCCAGCGGACGGGCGTAAACTCGTGGGGCGATTCGTCCAAGACGACAAAAACCGTTTGGGTGGGGGCGATGTTGTAGCGGGCGGGGAGAGGACCGCCGCCAAGTCGCACGTCGTTTAATTCGCCGTATTCGTCTGCGTTCGTGAGTCTGTATCGTCCGCACATACGTCAAATTACGCTTGCGCAATAGCGAATCAAATAGGGAAATGCGTTATGCCTGAAGAACCAACGCAGGGGATATTGATTATTGAATTTGGCGGTAGCCAAACCGTTTCAGAGTTGGCTAGATTTCTGGATTTCTTAGGTAGGGACTATAGTTCATTTGCTCATTTTGACAGCCTGATGTCCGAAATTGCGGAGGAGGTTAAAAAGGACGACGGCCCTCGCTGGCTAAAAGCAAAAATGATTCAGGAGCGAATCGAGCACGATTATGACCACAGCCCGCTGTTCATACGAGCCCTGCATATTGAGTCGCCTGGGTGGTTAGAAGTGTTGGGGAGTTTGAATCCCCTTAAATGGATTCACGATTACACCAAGTTGATTTTAGATCACACGTCAGCAGCGCCGTTGCGAAAGTCTGAGAGAAGAAAACGGGAATTAGAGACAGATATGTTAGCCCTCAAGGTTTTGAAGCAAGAAGTTCAATTGATGAAAAGTGTCGGAATCTCGCAGGATGAAATCAGGGCGATCGTCCAAATGACAATGCTTCGGCGTTTTCACGACATCAACCGTACTTTTGCCGATGCTCGTGTGCGCAGATTACGTTTGAGAACATCAAAAGACTAGACCGTTAGAAGCCCCATCCGCCCCTCTTTTCCATTTTCGCCTTTTCCGCCAATTCCTTCAAGTGGGCAACGTAGGTCTTAGAGTCCCGCCCGTACCATAGTGCCGTTTTCGTCCCGTAGATTCTCGCTAGCCCGTTTGAAACAAGAAGTTCGTTCAAATCGTCGCCTGTGCTCGTGATGATTATGCAATAGACCCGTCCAAGCGCAGAACGGCCCAAGGCAGAGCGCCAGCGGGTATAGACGGTGAACGGTGCGGACAACTGCTTCAGCGTGAAATCTGCGGCCTTGTGCGCAATGTCCACGGCCTGCTCTGGCGTGATTCCGAAATATGCGGCTTGCTCGGCGATCCGGTCCCGGTACGCGGTTTCCGATTCGGGGGCGTCTACGAAATAGAGGCGGGCAACAATCTCCTTCCCCGCATCGCCCGTGATTACGTGGAAAGAGTCGCCGTCGTTCCATCGGTTGAATTTCCAAATACAACCGTCGATTCGCTGAAAATCATTCGCCGCCCTGGGACTCGCCGACGTGGGCAGGCAGAGGGCGAGAAAGGCGAGGATGGGGAAAACGAAGGGACGCACAATTTCAGGTTGGCAAATTGGCACGAATTAGGGAAGTGTTCACGCGAACATTATGAACGAGAAACCAGAAATTCCCTTGGCCGACTTGAAAAAGCGGTTTTTGGACATTCGAGACGTGGCGCTCGAAGCTCTGCGTGAGATTGAGAATCGGGAGCAATTGCGCTCTTCGCAGTGGCTTTGCAAAGGCTGTCTTAACGTCAAGCAATTCGTGCGGCCCGTCGCCGCGGATTCCTGTGGGACGTGTCCAAAGTGCGGGAGGGACCAGTTTATCCCGCTGTGGGAACTATGAGATCGAACATCATGGACGACGAAACGCAACCCGCCCGCCGATTTGTCAAAGCCCGCCTGCTGGAAATCCAAAGGTGCGCCGACGATTTGCAACGGTGCGCCCGGTGGGCGCTTCAAGAAATTGCGAGACTAGACGAAATTCGGATTCGCCGCTGGCGTTGCGTTCACTGCGGATACGTCATCTGTTTTACCAAGCCCGCCACAATCGAGGGGTGCGGAAAGTGCGCCATGTGTGGCGGGACGAAATTTGCGCCAGATGGGGAAATTAAGGCGGAAGAAGCGGCGGCGAAAGATACGCCCGTGCCGGATGGGAAGGGAAAACCGCTGAGTGATTAACTTGTTTTGAGTAGAAAAATAAAAGAAAATGCAAACCATGCCAGCGGAAATGATTACTTTAACAACTTCACTACTAACGATTATTTGCAGTGGCGTAGCGTCTGCCTATGTAACGCATAAGCTATCAACAAGTAATGCGGGACGCCTATTGACGCTTCAAAAATTAGAGCAACTGTATAATTGTGCGACCGAATTTTGCGTCACAAACGCAGCCCATAATGTAATCTGGCGAAGGGTGATGACGGGCGAGATTACCGACAGTGATGCGATAGAAATATCCGTAGGTATCCTACAGATGGGAGATAGTAAGGCGCATCAGCAAGCGGAAATGTTGGTGATGATTTACTTCATTGAACTGAAGCACAAATGGGAGGCGATTATAGCGGCAAATGAAGGCTTAAACAAGGTAGTAAATCCGTTTCAGTGGGAATACAAAAAGCTCGGCCCGAAAGGTTCTTACGCAGAACACCTACCAAAGCTAAAGGAGGCTTTGCGGATTCTCGATGTAGCCAAACAGGATTTTCAGCATTCCCTATATGAAATATCAGAACAGGTGCGCCGGGGACTGCGAAGAAAGAAAAAGTAAGAAAATGCGTCCGCCTATTTGTCAGCCTTATCCTCTAGCCGGGAAAGCCTGCGCTCTGGATCGGCCAACCATTCGCGAGTTCGCCACAACGAATAACGAAAGAGCCAATAGGACAAAAGGCGACGGTTCTGGCGTTGGCTGGACTTGTGCCGAAAATCCATTCACGCCGTAGTCATACGTTGTATTAAAATTGTTCTCGGAATCGAAATAGTACCCTACCGCCTGAATATCGGTAAATGTATGCGGGGAAAAAGTTGCTCCACTTGCGTCGAAAGGCAGTGAGGACGGGGGTTCAGTTGGAAGGTAAGTTGCCCACGTTGTAGAGTTGTCAGGATCGGTTAACGTCGTGCTTGAACCAAAATTGAGATTTGAAACGTAGTAGGTGCTACCATCCTGGACGATAAAGCGGGCCACGGCTCCCGCCAAAGCCAATGAGTAAGAAAGGCTGCTATTTGGGTCAAAAGCAACTCCTGTAGCGGATGCGCCATTCAAGAAATCCGCCTTCTGCCAAAGGACTTCTCCAAAGGCGGAAGTAGTCGAGTTGCCCGGCCACGAAAAGGTTATTGCATCGTTGCCGCCCTCGTCCGTTATCCCGGTATCGTAAGGAAGGGTGAAATAATTAAATGTGCAGTTTTCCGTGTGGCCACCGCCGTAGAATGTTGGACTTGTTCCCGAATACGACGCACCCGTATTCATTAACGGGATCGTCGTGGAAAATCCGGTGAGATCGGAAAAGGTTTGCGTTGAACCTACATAGTTGCCACCCCAGTTGACCGCCGTTACGTCATTGGCAGATGCCCTACTGAAGCCGAGGGTTGTGAGAATAGAGACGAGGAGGATTTGTTTTTTCATTTTTGGGTATCGCGGTTGTGCGATATTGGCACATCTCGGGGGCTTTCGTCGTCAAATGTCAAGCGTGCAAAAACCGCACGAAAAAGGACAACGAAACGTAATCGGAAAAAGAATCCGCGAGGCACGTCTTGCCCATAAGCCGCCCGTCTCACAGGAAGACCTTGCCGCCCGTCTGGCAGTGCGGGGCGTTTACTTTGACCGTTCCGCCATTTCAAAAATGGAAGCGGAGAAGCGGTATGTTCGCGATTATGAAGCGCTCGCAATTGCCGATTGCCTGAAAGTTTCCGTTGCCTGGCTCTTTGGCCGGGAGGCATCGCGGCGAAAATAGGGAACGTATCGCCAGCAACGGATAGGAAAAAGGTGGGAGACGGATCGGGGGAGAGCGAGGGCAAGTAAACGGAGATTGATTCTCACGCTGGGAAATGCTGAAATACACCTCTTCTATGGCCGATGAAATTAGCCACATAAAACTAGATTTAGGCAAGCTCTCAAAGGCTATTACCACGCTGATTAAGAAGATGGCAAGTGCTGCGGGTATCGTGTACGCTCCTACGCACACACGGCGGATGGCAAAGGCAAAAGCTGACGCAGCGCTAATCAAAGCGCAATCAGAACTAGAAGTCGCTAGTTTAAGACGAAGGGCTGCGAATCGGGTATTGCTAGAGGAAATGAGGAATCAGGAAAACATCGAAAGTATTACCGAAAGCGCATTTCCATTGCTTGAGGACAGAGCGGATGCTTCAAATGTTGATGATGATTGGGTAGCAAATTTCTTCGCGAAATGTAAGATGACTTCCAGAAAGGAGCTTCAACTAATCTGGGCAAGAATCTTAGCGGGGCAGGTGAATAAACCGGGCTCATTTTCAAAGCGAACGGTTAACTTTCTTGCTGAAGTGGACGAAAAGGACGCCAAGATGTTCACTCTGTTTTGTTCATTTCTTTTTAAACGAAGCGACAAACAGAAATTGACCCCGCTAATTCCAAGCTCGTTTTATTTCGCTGGGAGGTATGCTAAGACGGGTCTTACGGAAAATGTGGAAGTGCATCTTAAAAATATCGGACTCATATATTTCGAGGAGCCACGATATGCCAGCGAAAAATTAGTACCAGGTACTACTTTTGAGTATTTTGGAAGACTTGCACGAGTAGTGGAAGAGACTACGATTAGCTACTATCAGGCGGAGTTAACGGTGCTGGGGGAGGAGTTGGCAACAATCGTCGAAGGGGAAATGAACTGGGATCTGTTAATGTATCTGTTAAATCGGCATCCCGAGAATTCTGTACGAGACGCAATTGTTTTAGAACCCTTAGTAGCGGATGGAACAAAATAACTCTAGTTGTGTTTTCCGTCTGATTTGTTCTCAAGCCTAGAAATCCTGTGCTCTGCATCGGTGAGGCGTTGTCCGTTGGCTGCTCCTACCTGCAATAGTGTATCCAACTTCACATTAATCTCTTTTAAATCTTGCTTTTGATCTAAAGCGAATCTCTGCTTTTCTTCCGCTAGAATAGCCATTGCCTTATCAAAGTATTCCTTAGAGACGTAGTGCGAATCGAGGTAAGCCTTTCCGGCATAGAGTGAAATTGCCAATAAAGGATAAAGGATAAGCCGCCAGAGCCAAACGACTAGAGGACCGTAGGTTTCATCCCACCGTCTAAAGCCGAGTAAAAATCTTTCGCTCATAGCCTAGTTGTCCAGATACTTCCTTAGCGCCGCGGTTCTGTTTTCCCAGCCGCCGAGAAATTTCTTTAGACGTGGTTTCGATTCGGCCAACCGATTGTAAAAATCTTCCTGTGCATCTAGGAAAGCCGCCGAGTCCTTAACCTCTTTTGCTATGATCTTCTTCGCCCGCCCAAGCCCGCAATTAACGCAACAATTGTAGAATGCTTCGCCTAGGGAGTAAGGGTATGCCTCGCAATCAAATTTGGCCCAATACTTTTCTAGGTAGGTATCACAAACGGCCTTCGGATTGATTTTCTTAAAGTTTAGATCGGGGTGGGAGCGTCTATCCAGTCCCGCAAATGTAGCGCCGCCGGGGTCTGCGGGGTCATTCTCAATCAGAATCGTTCCCGCCCTGCTCGCCACTACCTCCCACTTGAAAACGAAAGCTTGAATGAATTTGAAACGGCTTGGGTAGTCCGCCGATTCGAGGTATTCGTTCAATTCTTTCACGGTCATTCCATTGCGCCCATGTCAAAGAAAAAGCGAGAAGAAGAAGAGAAGAAGAGAGAACGAGAAGACTAAGAGACTTTAATTGGTAACACTTAAAGGCAACCATTAGGGAATTTCCTCTGCGTCGTAATCTCGTGGCCGTTCGATCCGTTCCGTGGTGGTGATATTCTCTGCCAGTTCTTCCCGTCTCGTTTCGGATTCGTCGAGCGTTGTGGCCTGGCTGTTCACCTTCCATGAGTTCATTACGGCGGATGCGGACGCCCCAAGAATGAACGTGACTCCAATTGAGAGAAAGAACTGGAGGAACGGGGCGGGGTCACGAATCCAGCCGTAGGAAGTGGCGAGCATGACAAGGAGCCCGAGAGCGGTAAAGATAGCCGCCCAGCGCTGGCGATTGCCCTCGCAAAAGTGTTCCTTGGCTAAGGGGTGCCGCCGGGTTTTTTCCATAGGGCGATGAGTCGTCTGATGATTGCTCCCATGAATGAGACGACGGCGGAGAGTGCGCCCGTGAGAGCCCGGCAAATGGCGACGAGAACGGGAACCGCGGCCGGGAAAAAGATGCAGAGAGCAATCAGACCCGCCACGAGTAGCGCAAGCGATCCGTAAAATTTCACCCGCCCCCTAAAGGTATGGCTGGCAAAGAGCGCTTGGGTTTCCGCTTTCTCCACGGCCTTTGCCTCTGCCGAAACTACCTTGTCTGTCTCTGCCGTCGTCTTCTCAAATGCCTTGTCCTCTGCGCTAAATTGCCGCTGTAGCGGCTTGTCTGCGCTCGCAAGGGTAGTGAAGGCGGGGGAGCCGATGGCAAGGGCTGGCGTGCCGTTAAACGCTGGCGGTAGGATAACGTAGCGGGTGCCGCCCGATTCCACGGGTTTGATTGGCTGCCGCTTCGCTGGCGGGGGCATGAGGCGGGCTGCCTGCTCTCCATATTTCGCGGCGAGGTCGATTCGGCCCGCCTTGAGTGCGTCTTGTTCCGCGTAAAAAGCTTTGCTCATAGCCGCTGACTGTCGGCGGGGGAGAGAAGCGCAAGAGCACGCGAGGGCGCACACCGAAGCAATTAACAAGTAGCGAAAGCCTTTAGCCATAGCCAAAGGCGCACTGTCAAAGCTACACCGTTAGATAACCGAGGATGGCGTCTTTGGTTGTCTGCAAAGCGCCGCTAACGGGGGTGCTTTCTACGATTTGCTTGGCCACATCCAGCTTGCCCTGTGCAATGAAGTCCTTAGCCGCTACATATTCCGGTGCAAAGGAAGCTTGGTCTAGAACGGTCAAAGCGTTGTAAAGGGAATCCATTTTTCCGATGAAGTAGGCGGTTAGATGCCCGCTGTTCCACGGAATTTCAGCGGGAGCCCCTGAGCCCAAAAACTTCACTCTACGAGTGTTTCCAACCGTGGAAGAAAGGGAATAGATGCCACTCTTAAACCTACCTTCAAAGACAAGCTCCCCGCTGTTCACGCTAAACTTGCCGTAGTTCATCGGCTTTGCGCTTTGCGCTGAAAAGACCCCATCAAAGTAGTTGTTAAGCTGTGTCATATTCATAAAGATTAGTAGTAGAGTCCTCTTAGGTAAATGTGAACGTCCGCTCCGGTCGTTTCACTTGCCGCACTTCCGCCGCTAGCTTCACGAACGATAATCCCCGCTCCCTGAACTCCATCGAAAAAGATTCCTGCATCAGCGTCGTTTGTCGGATTTACGTCAATATGTAACGAGTGCATACCGGGGGTGATGAAGGCTTGGGGAATGACAAGCGCCCGTTGGAAATCGTCGTCACTTGTGCCATAGCCGATTTCAATATCGGCAACCGCCCACGCTGAACCCGCTGTGCAATAGGCGAAGACTTCGGTAATGTAGAGGGTTCTATTTGATGCTACCGGAAGTGCGGGCGAAACAATTCTTGTTCCGCTTGGGCTAACAGCGTCAGAGCCATTTCCGCTTACCGAAATAGCATTACCATTGATCGAACCACTAACGCTGATACTTTGACCTGCACCGGTTGTTGGAGCCGTCGTAATCGTCAAGAGTCCGGTCCAAAAGGCGAAGCTTCCGCTGAATTGAGTGTTTATTGCATCATTGAAATGTTGACCTGTGCCAGCATCGTCGCCGCTAGCAATTTGAACATCATCTGGACCACTAGGAGAGTTTCTAAAGGTAAATGTTATTGTTGTTCCATTTATCGTTACCGTTACTGTGTCGCCATCATTAGCACTTCCCCACGAAATACCGCTAATGGATACTGTAGCGGGTGTGGCATCGCTGCCATCAGTAACCACGCTTAAAGTCTCTGTAGCTGTCCAGCCCGCCACAATCGGCGCACTTGTTTCGTCCAGAATCCATTTGCCTACAAGGCTCTTTGTGGCCAGATCAATAGCGAGTGTCTGTGTCTCGTCGTTAATGGCATTTGTTGATAATCCATCAGCAAAGGTCTTAACGCCCGAAACTGTTTGGTCTGTCGTGAGTAGAACTGCGCTACCGCCCGCAATGCCGGTTAAGTGCGAGCCGTCCCCATAGAAGACGCCGCTAGCGCCGCTCAGGAATAGGGCCAGTGCCGAGAATGTTTTCTGCCCCGCAATCGTTTGATTTCCGCTAGTGCGAACTACATCGCTAGGAATACTGGAAATATAGCCGCTTGGGTTGGAGCCAAGGGGATAGTAGGAGCCGCTAGAACCGCCGCCGCTGATTATGATTGTCTGCCCGCTTTGCGTGACTGAGATAGAGCCGCCGCCCGCAATGATTACGTCGGAGGTAAGATTGTTAAGACTGGAAACGTAGCCCGCCGTATTTTCGTTGTAGGCAGAGGAAGCAATGGAGACATTAAACGGTTCTATGATTTCAAGCGTTCCGTTGGCGTCAAACGAAAAAGATCCGCTGTAGGTAGGGCTAAAGCCAATGGCGGGGGAGACAAGGGGAAGGGAGAAAAGGTAGCCGCTGCCATTTGGAGAAACGGTATGTTGGGAGACGAGGCTTGCGCCTCTATTATCGGAAAGGACAAAGGAAAAATTGGCTATCGTCGGCGCAACCTGGCTAACGCCTGAGTAGAGGGAAACGGAAACGTCATAGGTTTGCCCTTGGACAAGCGAAAGGGAACGCAAGGCCGTAATCCCATCCTGATTTAGTGCCTTGTTTTCCGTGAGCGAGAGATTGAGGGAAACCATACCGCCCCGCCTGCTGTCAAATGGCGTATTCCGCTGCCGTGGGAGCCTCTGGCGAGCGTTCTCCCGGCTCGTGAGTGTAGAAGGGGGCTTCCCGCTGGCGTAGGTGGCCGATGCATTCGCCCTCTGTCTCGTGGGAAAGATAGAGCAAAGTATAATCGCCGCCGTCTGTGTTTTTCTTTTTGACTACGTGGTGACTAGGACTGTGCGGGATAACGCAAAACTTCAGCCCTTGGGAGGCAAGACGACTGTAGGTAAGATAAAGGTCTTGTGTGCCTCGCCCGCCGTAGCCTGTCCAATCGCAGAGGGTAATTGCCTTGCGAGAGAAAAGGTTGTTGCCCATTGGCAGCCAATCGGAAGGCAGGATCGCCCCTTTGCCAATGCCGGGGTAAGCCCATTCAAGCCAGCCCCGTTTCCGCCAATGCTCCGAATTCAATTTGAAGACGTTTCCCTTGGGCGGGTGCTTCTTCGCCAGCTCGTGCAATCTTTGCATTTCCTCGCCCCACTTCTGCGGGTCCGTGGTGACCTTGGCTTCGTTGTGCGCCTTAATCTCGGCTTCAAGCTCTGGCGGGAGCAAGGTTTCTTCTGGCGTCCAATTCGGATAAATCCACGCGGTTGCACTGCCCCGCCCGCCCATGATGCCGCCGCCGCCTTGGCTCACGTAGGGGCAGAACGAAACATCGTAATAGCCGCCGTCGAAGGCCAGCATGTCCCGCATACAGCGCAAGTTATTTGCTTCCGGCATTACGTCACTTTCCAATGTCCAAACGTAATCGACTCCTAGCAGCCGTGCCTTATCGAAAGCCGCCGTGTAGAGTTGAGCAATGAGAAGTTGTGTATTCGTCGCATAATCCTTTTTCCCGTCTTTAAGGGGCAAGGCTAGGTGATGAACCTCGAAACCTCCCAGAATGGCCTTGTAACGCTCTAATAGCCCCGCCACGTCGCTTTTATCGGTGGCAAGGATAATGTGCCCGCCGGTCACGCCAGCAACCGCCACGTTCTGCGCAATCGCCCTGGCTTGCGGGAGCAGGGCATATTGAAAGCCTTTGGTTGCGCAAATAACAATTGCAAGGTTTCCCATGCGTCCCTCCCAAATGTCAAAGCGTTACGGATTACGCGGATAGACTAGAAGCTGCCCGCCCGCCGGTATTCCCACGAGTGCCGTATAGGCAATGAACGCGGGGACGCTTTGCTCTACAATGGCTGTCTCACTGATTTCTGAATAATCAGTATCCGTCACAAGGTTACGGTAGGTGGTGGAAGCGCCGTTTGTGGAAATGGAAGTTCCCATAACCGCCCTTGGCGTAAAATAGACGGAATCCGCCGCCGTGGGAATGGCCGGAAAGCCGCCGTAAACTGTTCCACCGTCCGCGTAATACGCATCCATTGGAGAGCTTGAATCGAAGACTCCGCTGGATTGCGTTCTGTCCGTGACGGTGGAGGTGCCCGCCGTGTAGGTAATCCATTCGGTATATCTCAGCGTGTCGCGAAACCATGAATAGCTAAAGCTGTGGGCATCTGTTCCCGTGGTGGTGAAGGCTACGGGGCAGGGGGTTGCGGCATTGGTGACGACGGATGCAAGGCTCCCGTAGGGAATACGGGTAGTCCCAAAGATGAGGTTGTCGGCAAAATTGTAAGGGTTGTTCTCAGAGCGCAAATCGCTTGGCGCTACAAAGGCGTTCTGTGGTGCAATGGGGCAAATGGCTTGGGCTCCGCCGCCCCAAGCAATAACATTATAGCCGAGGTAAGATATATCCGCCCCTTCCTGAGTCTGTCCCATTTCCGAATAACCTTCCTCGCCATTGGTATCACTACTAGAGTCAGACGACGAAACCAAGTAACCGCCTACGATGTTGTAAGCGGTGGTAGTGGCAAAGAATGAAGTTAGCTGCACTAGCTCAGTAGTGGAGGTATTTAACCCGTAGGGATACGTTACGGTGGCGTTGTAGGTATCGGCTATCCATGTTCCAAGGGCAAAACTACTGGTGGAAACGCCAGTAACGAGAGCGGAATCATTCCCAAAAATGGTAGAAGCGGTGTCCGTAGTCCAGACAGGAATAGAGGTTGTAGCGGGAATAAAGCTAATGCTGTCGCCGCTTGGATAGGTGCTAATATCCGTCGTGATCGAAACGAGAACCTGATAAGTCAATGAGGTTGTAGCCGCGTCAATTGAGAAGGCGGCGGTAAATGCCCCGGAATCGTCTACAGATAATACGTTCTGTGGCAAAGTGACAGCTACTGGGAAAATGGTTAGAGCGTCAGTGCTCAGGGCAATATCCGTGAGAAACTGAGGGGTAAGGTTGGTATTTTGCACTACCCAAAACCAATCTGTATCAGCGGAATAGATAGCACCTATATCTTGGTAGGTGCCAAATTCGCTGCTCGTGGCAACATTTGCCCAACTTGTTGCGCCGCCTTCGTCTGTCGTAGTGCTTAAAAGCGTGACCGCCTCTGTATCTGTAGTAAGAACGCCACTACCTGAGACAATGTAATGCGTAGTAGTAAATGGAAGATTGGAGGTAATAACGCGATTATAGGTGTAATCGGTAGCCTGCTGCGTAAAGAATGTGTAAGACTGGCTCGCGGTAGACGAAAGGAAAAACCCGGTACTTGAAGAATTGGTGGAAGTGGAAATGGACGTATCGCCCTCGCGTGTCGCGGAATACCAAGTGGAAAAAAACTGAGATTGGGAGACGCTGGTTAATGTGGCATCTGCGTAATAGGTAGTGCCGCCATCTTCTGTATAGGAAGAGCTAAAGCTGCTGGACGCCGAAGTGTCTTCGTGGGCAACAGTTTGATATGCTTCCTGAGAGATTTCGGTGGAGCTAACCCCGTTGCTAATCGTCGCCGCGAAAGTATAAGACCCGTAATCGCTCGCTTCGCTTCGGGAGCTACTTTCCGAAGAGGTGGAGCTTTGGCGATAGCTAGGGAATGCGGTTTGGTCCCGTAGGGTAACAAAAGTATTCATTACGCGATCCCCCATTGCCAGACGTAGTAGGGAATATAGGTCAACTCGCCGGGTCCGGCGGGCGAGGCTTTATCGGTGACAAACGCTTGAACAGACGTGAGGACGAGACTACCGCAACCAATGGTTTTGTACGCTTTCGCATCCTTAATGAGAGCCAAAGGAATATCAAAGGAAGTAGGCAGGGAGGAAGCGGTAGCGGTTTGCGGGTCGGGCTCGCTGCCGTCTACGTAGAATGTGCAAGCGGTGACGTTCTGCCCGTCTGTCTCAACTCCTACCTTAACGTAGAAGGTGCCCGTATTGGCGATAGTGAAGGCGTCAAAGACGTTCGTAGGAATAAAGCCGTTAACCGTGCCGGGGCCAACTGTAACGGACACGTTGTCAGGGTCGCCGCTTATTGGACTAATTGTAACGGCGAAAGGACAAATAGCAGCCCTGCCGCCGCCTTTGCCGCTCGACAAAATCGTTGTCCCCGCCGGGGAGCGGGCGATAGTGTAATTTAGGCCGGGGTTAAGCGTGACGCTTTGCACGGCATCTACGAGCCGATTAAACTCTTGCTCGCTTACCTTTCCATCCCAGCTTTTAAGACTAGACCAAACTAAGGTCGACATTCCGTTTCCTCCTTAGCTGTAAATGTCAGTATTCCACGCTTTCGCAGAGTAGAGGTAGGTTTTAGCCATCACCCAAATCGGTCCTTGCTTGCTGCGGTTGCAGCCGACTAGAAGCCAGTTGTTTGTTCCGCTGTAGTCAGAGCCGGGGTTTTGAATCTTGCCTATATTATTTCTGTCGCTACTTGGCTTAGAGTTGTAGTAGGTGGTAACGGTTACGGTTGTGGTGCCCTTAATGTAGCTCTTAATCCCCGCCTTATCGGAACTGAGAACAAAGCGCTCGTTATCGTCGTCCCAATCATCCGCCCAATCGGAAAAGTTTGGATGTTCTCTAATGTCTACCTCGACCTGGCTGCTCTGTTCTGCGTAGGTTGTGTCTGGCAGCGTGGTCGCCGGGGAAGTGTAGGTCGTGACGATTTCACATAAGCCCGCCGATTTCTGATTGCGTTCCACCGTGGTAGCGATGAAAGCGGAATCCGAAGGGTAAGCGCTGTTCAGAGCTGGCGTGTAAGAGGTTCTATCCTCCCAATCACACGTTACGGTAACGGTAAAGACCGCTGAGAGCGTGCTATTGCTCGTTCCGTTATTGGTGGTAGTGCTAAATACCTCTTTGGTATTATTAGTAACCGAGGTAAGCGTGCCGTAGGTGTTCATTACACCCCGGCTTTTTGTCAATTACACCTAATTAAAGCTGCCGTCGTAGCTCGGGATTTCCTGCCCTTGCGTCTCTAGCTTGTCCACAATCTGCTGTAGCTTGTCCACTTGCAGCCGTGCGTATTCCAGTTGTTGCCGCTGCATATCGTCTTTAGCTGCGTTGAGGTTGTAGTTAACGCCAGCGATGCCGCCGCCGATTTGCCTCAGATTGTCTACGCTAAAGCTGCCCTTTTGCAGTTTCTCTAGCTCAGTGGCGCTTTTCTGCGCCTCTTTAAGAGCTTCCTTTTTAGAGCGTAGTTCATCCCTAGCCTTGTCCTTTGCTTCCTTGGCCAGCTCGTCTTGAAGTTTCTTTTCCTCCCGCTCCTTGTCCCTCGCAATTTCCTTATTCACGCCTTCAAGCTCCTTTTGGTAGTCCAGAATTTTACCTTTATCTTGCTCGGCTTCTAGGTCGCTAGCAGGCTTTCTATTCTGCAATTCGGCAATGTGTTCCTGTAGCTCCTTTTGTTTCTGAAGTAGTTCTAGGTTGCGGTAATGGGCTTCCTCTTCCTTCTTGGCGTTCTGTTCCTTCAGTTTCGCCAGTTCCTCCGCATCCCGCTTTTCCTGTTCTGCCTTGGCTTTTGCGGCTTCTATAGCGTCTGTATCTACGGGCTTTTTCTTCTTTGCCGCCTCCTCTTTCTTTTGCTCTTCCTCTAGCTGTAAATCCGCCGCCGCTTGTATCACGTCATCATAAGCCTTGGCAGCCGCATTTAAACCATGAGTAAGATTAGTTACGTAAGCATAGATAGCGGCAAAGCCTGTTCCTAGAGCCTGCGTCCGCTTGATGATCCAATCAATCGCATTCGCCCCGTAGGCTTTGAAATTGGCCCAGAGCCTTTCAAAAGTCTCCGTTACCTCTTTCATCGTCGCTACCGTGTCGGCGCTGGCGACATTGGCAGCGTCCATTTCGTCTTTTAGCGCTTCTGGCCCTTTTCTCAGAATGGGGATAATGTCCAAGGCCGTCTTTCCTAGTGCCTTGGTGAGTGCGTCCAAAGTCTGAGCATTGCCGCCCGTTTTCTCAAATGCCTCTGCCATCTCCTTTAGCTGCTCTTCCGGGGCGAGGTTGGCAAATTCCTTGGCGTCGATCCCAAGGGCTTCAAACTGTGCCGCCAATTCCGCATTTCCCGTTGCGGCTTCAAAAGCATTCTTGGTCCCTTTCTGCAAAGCCTTGGTTAGCGTTTCCGTGTCCACTCCCGCCGCTTTCGCTACCACGCCCAGGCGTTGCACTGACTCGGCACTTGTTCCCAACTTATCGGCCAAATCTTGAACGTGGGAGAACTCCTCAAACAAGCTTCTAATCCCTTCAATCACAGCGGACACGGCGAACGCTGCCAGAAGGTCTTTGCCTACTTCGCTAAACTGTTCCGAGGCGTGATGCTTGAAGGATTCGAGGGAGTTCTCAATTCTCGCCAAGCCTGCCGAAAAGGCGGACGAATCGGCGGATACTTTTACGGATACCTGTTCGCTCATGCCGTCCCGCCGCCTGTCAAAGCCGCCAGTGCATCCATTGCCGCCCGCTCCCGATCGCTGATAACAGACGTTTCGCCGCTCTCCAAATAACCGAGGGAAATGTTAAGCCAAATCACTTGGCCTAGGGGGAGCGTGAGAACCTTTACCAGATCCCAACCTGTCGCCTTAATCAATCCAGCGGCGTAGAGAAGGAGCCAAGGCAGTTTCTCGTCCCGATTCTGTTCTTTGGAGGCAAACTGCGGGAGTGAGCAAAAGTCGTCTTGGTAGGCGAGGAAGGATTTTACCGCCGTAGCGAGGTCTTGCCGCCGATTGCGCCGGTGCCAGCGGTTGCGGAGGAAGCGTTGCCAGCGGTTGCGGGGAGTGAGCTTCGCCAGAATTTCCTCATTCGTGGCGCATGAGCAAATGATTGCCGCAAGCTCCACGTCCTCAATTTTGACGGGGGCGGAAGTGACGAATAACGGGGAGCCGATGTGTTGTAGCCAAAGGAGATGAAGAACGCAGAACGGCTTTAACTCAAGCCCTAGAACCTCGTGTTTCAGGTTTACTAGCGTTTCAAAGAATATCGCGGCGTTGGTCATAGAGCCCGCCGGATGTCAAAGGGCTAGACTGAGATATTGGCGCTATTCTTTCCTTTGATAGAACAGGAAACGAATCCCTTGTTTTCCCATTTCTTATCTACGGAAAGTGTCTCGTAATCGGTGCTATTGACGGTGAAGATCGAGCCGGGGGTTGGAAGGGTTGCGCCAGCGATGATTGCGTCAAAGGTTACTTCATTGGTGGTATCGTCATACCTCGAATGCACGCGGCAACCGTTTTCATCGAATACTTCCGCGACTACGCCAGCTTTGGAAGAATTGGAAACAGACTGAACAACGTAGCCAGCAACGGGCGGAGTACCGAAGGTTAAACCGGAAATACCATGCGTGACGGGAGAAGACATAACGGAAAAGGGGGTGGGTTGTTACCTCCCTTCCGCTTGTCAAAAGCCGCTTACGATATAGCTAAGGTCTGGCAGTTAATTTTGTAATCTAGAATGGAAACCAAAGCCCGATCTACCCTGTCTTGGTCATATCCAGCGTTGTAGAAACCGAATAAATGAAAGCTTCCCGTCGGATGATTGACCGCTGAAAAGACGGAATTGGTATCCCGCAACAAATCGTAAACCGCCGCAACGGTCGCATCGTGAGTGCCTACGGGGTCTGCGATGTCGTCCACTTGGGTTAAAACCGAAACGCTCAAATCCCCTTCGTAAACGTCTGTCTGTGGTTCCATCTCCCGAAACCTGCCAGCCTTCACCATTATCATGGGCAGGGCGTAGCCCGTGGCCGTGAAAGATTTTACGACGGGATAGGAGCCGCTGTAATTGGTCGAGAGGTAGGAGGAAACCTTGTCTTCTGTGAGCGTGGGAAGGGCGTAGAGCATACGACACCCGCCGACTGTCAAACTATGCCCGCCGCCCGTTGCGCTCGTTCTAGGGCGTGCTGTGCGCCTTTAATCATGTCCCTGGCCCTTCCTTCCAAGGCTCGGGAGACGATTCGCTGCTTTTCGTCGAGTCCGCCGAAGTAGGCGACACGGTTTGCAATGGTGACGTAGGGATTCTCTTTCTCGTCTGAATGATTCTCTACGCTCCCTGTCTCGCGGGAGAGCCAAGCCGCCGCCGATCCGCCCAATGCCTTGTAGCAGGAAGCCCAGCCGCTTTTTGCAATCCCTACATTCTTTTTCTTCCGATCAATGTACGCCTTCAGTTGTGCCTGCTGACTCACGGGGAAGCTGTAGGGGGATTTGTAGTTTACCCGCCCCTTGCTGTCCCGTGCGGCCTTGTGCCGTGCCGGGTCGAACGATTCCAGATGAAGTTTGTTGAGTCTCTGCGAGCGGAGGAAGATTTCCCGTAATGCTTCATCGTCGCCTTTGCGAATCTCGTCTTTGATTCTGTCGCCTAGCTTCTGATTCTTGAAAGAAAAGATGTTTTCAAACCATTGATTGCGCAGATAGACCCGCCCAATATCAATATCTACTCGTTTTGTCCCCTGTGCCTTACTTTGCGGGGGCGTGAGGTCGCTGAGACGTTTCGCCAATAATTTGGCCTGCTCTTTTACCACCGTGCCGAGTTCCTGCCCCGTGTACGCTTGGTAGCGGAGTAGGGCATCACTGAAGGCCGCGGTTTCTACGCTTACGGCAATCATCCGGGGCTTACCTCGTGGCCGTGCGGCAATGAATCTCGTAGCTTACCTCGTCCGCCTTTACTAATTCAATCCGGGCTTTTTTCGTTCCGATGTAGAGCGTTTCACCGCTTACGGGTTCAGCGGTCAAAACCGATTTGGAGACGATGATAACGGTCGCCAATGATTCAAGCAATCCACCTTCCTTTAATTCGTTGCTCAATTCCACGTCATTGATGATTGCGGGATAATCTAATCCCTTGTAGTTAAATGAAGGCGTAGGGGAGCCATTGCTAAAAATCGCGGTCACTTCATCTAGCGCCGTTTGAAATTCCGAAAGAAAGGTAGCCATGCCAAAGCGCCGCCTGTCAAAGCCGAGACAACAAAAGGGCGACTCTCTTTCGAGAGCCGCCCATTGCCGGATTATTTGGGCTAGGATTATCCGCCGGCTCGGGTGATGCGGACTAGGCTAAGAGCAGAGCCCACAGCGCAACCATACATCCAAACGTAGGTAACTTGCATCCTACCTTTCGCAATATCGTAGAATTCTCGAACCTGAATAGTGAAGCCCGTTTTAGGATCAACAACATTGGTAATCTTGCCGGGAACGGGGACGTTCAATGCCTCGCTTGGAAGCTCTGGCGCACGGGCGGCAACCACTACGGCTGCTTTCTGTGCTACCACGGCAATTAGATTAGAGGTTGTGGGAAGGCTGGTGTAGGTGCCAAAATCGAAACCGTGAACCTCTGGCAACCCGTTAGCGCCTACGCCATTCGCACCCCAAGTAAGCTTAACAAGGCTTTCGTCTTGCAAAAGCTCATACTCGGCTTGCGGACTGTTAATAAATACACGGTCGCTTTCCGGCACTTTATTTACGTCTAGGGATTTCTTGGCCGCGAGGATTCCGTTGGCACGAGTGATAAGCGAACCACTTGAAACCGAAACGCTTGTAGAATAGTTGCCAGTCGTAAAGAGAGTGGCAATGCCGCTCATAATGTCGTTGCCGACTTCGTACGCTAGGCTATTAGCGAATTGCTGGACAAGGTTTAGGTTCGTCGAGCTAAGTTCTTGGTCGTTAAATGCAACCGATGAGTGACGGTGCTTATTGATTGTAACGGGTACATCCGTGAGGGTTCCCGCACTGGCTACGTAACCATTGGTTGTATCGTAGTCTTGTGCCGATTGAATCTGCGGAAGGCGGCTATAAACCGTTTGATTGAAAAGCACTCCCTGGCTAGAGAAGTCCGTTGCGAAAGATTGAATGAACGGAAAGCGATCCGTGAGAATGGGCAACGCTTCTTGCGCTACGAGAATTGGGGTGATTGTGCCGAGAGAGTTAGACATATTGTTCTTTGGGAGGGGTTAAATCTTTTGGGTTTGGCTTCGGGGGAGTTGTCAAAAGCCGCCTAGGCGGGGAAGAGGACCGCCTTGTTTGCGAAATAGAAGTTAGCCCGCTCTATCGGGTCTTTAATGGAGTGAATGGTTGCGATTACTTCCGCCTTGTCCTTAACCGCTCCTTCCTTGCTATAGTCCGCCTTCATGGCCTTAATGCCCACGTTGGCTACGAGTTCTACGGCCTTCTGTTCCGCCGTCTTTTCCTTGGCCTTTAATTCGGTGAGCTGTGCCTGTAGTGCGGTTAGTTCTTTCTCCTTCTTGTCTAGGGAGACGGTGAGGGCGGTAATCTCTTCGGTCCTACCAGTGATTGCGGAATCCTTTTCCGCCAGTGCCGCCGCCAGTGCTTCGCCTGTATGCTTCGCCTCTTCCAGTAAGCCCTGTGCCGCTGAATAGTCGGCCTTTAGTTGCGTGAGTTCTTGTAAAATATCCATACCACGCCGCCGCCTTGTCAAAATCCGCCCGCCTTACTTGTTCAGAAAATCAATGAAGGCGTTTACGTCGTTCACTACCCCGTCAATCAGTCCCGCCTTTAATGCGTCCGCAGAATCAAACATTTGCCCTTGCATGGAATCCGGGGATACTGCCGGGCGGTTAGATCGAACGTAGCCCGTGAAATCTTGGTACACCTTATCTACGCTCGCTTGTAGGATCGCTCTTTCATCGTCTGATAGCGAGACACCCGAAATGCCCATTGCCTTAAACTTGCCCGCTTTGAACAATTCTAGTTTCACGCCCTGCTGTTCCATTGCTCCGGTTATGTCCAAGAGTGCGAGATAAACGCCAATGCTGCCAACCTCTGCGCTTTTGCTGATGAAGATTGCGTTAGCTTGGGAAGCGAGCCAATAAGCCGCCGATGCAATACATTCGTCTGTATAGGCGTAGACGTTCCTAACCTTGGCAACCTGGCCGATCAAATCCGCCGCCTCTGGCACTCCTGTAACCGTGCCGCCGCCGCTGGAAATGTTTAGAAGCACGTTCTTAATCTCGGGGAGCGCCGCTACGGTCTTCAGGTCGGCCTTGAATCCTTCGAGAGAGAATGCGCCGCACATTGCTTCCAATCCGCTGCACTTGTTTAAGATCGTGCCCTCAATCGAAATTACCGCCGTGTTGCCTACCAATTCGTACCCCGCCTCGCGTGGGGAATCGTCGTTTAAAAAATCACGGTCTAGGAATGCCGCTCGCTCTAGGTGAGCCTCCAATACCGTCTGGATTGCCTTGTGCTTTGCCGGGAGGATGACCCAAGGCTTTGTATAAACTACCTCTAAAAGTCGCTCTAGTCGCATGGACTAGGGCGGGAGTGTCAAAAGAGGCTTGCAACTCTTTGTGAGAAACGCTAAACGGCAACTATATGGCTACCTTGCAACAACATCTTGAATTCATTAAAACAAAAGCGGACAAAACTCCTGGCTACGAAATGGAAATAAGCGAAGGAGACAAGAAGTGGATATGCCAACTCGAAGCAGACATGATCGAGCCTGTATGCAAAATCCGATATGAAGAGGCAAAAAAGATTAGTGAGGAGTTAAAAGATGGAAGCCTAGAGAGGCTTGAACACACCTTGGGAATAACATTCAAAATAGTGCCGGGACCGAACAGCCAATTGCCACTCTAAGCGGCCTTAGCGTCCACTTTGTCTGTCTGTGCCGCCGCGTCTGTCTCTACAGTTAAATTTGGGTTTGGAGAGCCTACCACCAAAGCTCTAAGACGGAAGATGCTTACGCCCGTTTCTTTGCTCAATTGGTCTAAGAAAGCTTCTTCCTGTGCATGCTGGCGCAACTCGGCTTTCCAGTCTTTGCCCCTTGCTGAATAGAACGCCTCATAAGTAAGCAAGCTGTTTTGCAAAAGCGCAATCTCGGCATTCGTCACCCGTTGTTGATCTACGGTGATACTGATTGGCTTCGTGAAATTGACGGGCCAAGGCAAATCGTTCTCCGGTGCTTCGATCTTTCCGTCATTGATGAAGGAAGCCGTTACCCATGCGTAGATACGATTAAGCGCCCCGTCTATGAGGATGTTCTGTAAATTGGAAAAGTAGAAGGCCGCATCACTCAGAGCGAAACGTATCCCCGTGCCGGTGAGCTTTTCAGCGTTCACAAGAAATTCGTAGGGAATGGAAATGTTGAGGCAGACTTCCCGAATCAAAGTCTCTAGGTGCGCCATGAATCCATCCGTAGAGCGATTGCTGGAAAGCAAATCCACATCCTCCCCCGGCTCGGCATATACCACGGCCCCAGGGAATGCCCGCTCTAGGCCGACGTTGCCCGCCGCCTGTGCCGGTGTTGCTGGCGTGCCAGCGGGGAGCGTGCCGGGAATGACGGTCAAATCTCCAAAGGTGCCGTTTACTCTCGCCTCGCCCCCGTTGCGCTTCACAACCGCCGCGAGGGTGGCGTGAACCTTTACGGCCTTCTTTTCCAGCATGAGCAGGTCTTTCACGTCCCGCATCGAATTAAGGCTGGCGGCAAAAGCGCCGATCCCCCGCAACTGTCCAATCTGCTTGTGACGCATTAGGTGAATCACGTTGGATGCGTCCACCTTCTGCATTACTTTCCCGCTCCAAACATTGTAGGCCGTTACCTTGCCGAAGTCGTCTACATAGAGCCCCTCAATAGAAGAATCATCCGCCTTGCCGGTGCCTCTTACGTCCTCGGCACACACAAGCATAAGCTGCGGGTAGCCGTTTGGGGATTTGACTAGAACAATGAAAACCTCGCCTGTGATGATAAGCTCCCGCACCATGAGCTTCTGCATTTCGTAAAAGTTGTATTGGTTATTTGCTGAGCAAAAGGCGTTATCGGCCCAACGCTCAAAGATTGGTCCGTATGCCTCGTTAAAAGTCTGGTCATGCGTGCCGGGGTTGGCTACCAGCCCCGCTCCAATGCCGTAGATTTCCGAAACGCTTAGAATCCGCTCGGCAAGGGCGTAGTTGTTTACAAGATAGCGGGTAAGGCGGGTAATCTCGCCTCGTGGGTAGCTATTCGGGTTTGTCTGGTCCTCCCTAACGTAAGGATAAACGTAGGAGCGGTCCCGAGTGATAGCCGCCGCCTCATACCCCCCGATATTGAAAACCGCTTGGGGCTTGGCTGGCTTCTGGCCTATGAACGTCTTTAAAAACTCAAACATGCCACCCGCCCGCTTAGATGTGGGAAAAATCCAATTGCGTCACCTTTACCTGCCCCTTGTTGAATAAGCGGATAGCTAGGGAAGTATCGGCAAAGAGCTTATCGGCGGGCTGGCTTATATTGAAATTAACGCTCTTTCCGTTAATGCTGCTTGAAACGATGCTCTTAACCTCGCCCGTCTGAATCTTTTGGAATGCGAAATTACGAATTGACTCAATAGAGGCGGTAGTTCCTTCTTCGAGGCAGATGTCGTAAAGGGCCGAAGCGAGCGGGGACATATACCCCTATCGCGAGTGTCAAAAATGGGGCTTGCCTTTTGGAGAGCAACCCGCTACGAGGGGCATCATGGAAAATCAGGAGCACATTAAACTGATCGTTACCTTCGTCGGGGCATTTTGCGTGGTGATGGGCGTAGTAGCACTATTTTTAGGATTAAAGGCCGATGGAATGGTAGATTTCTCCGCAGTTGCGAAAGGAAAGATTAAGTCAGGAAGTGCGGGGGTATTCTTATTGTTTTTTGGGGCGATAATCCTAATGGTTATTGTTCTGCATGGAAATAAAACGAGCTATGAGCGCACTATTGAAGGAGCGAACGTAAACGGTTTTCAAGAGTCTCCTTTAAACCCGCTACCGCCGATAACGAAGGAAACAGAAAAGGTTGGTATACTACCCGCTCCCGGTGCTGTGCTCGGTCCCGAATCCTGTCCGCCCGCCGGTATTCCAATGGGAATCATAACAAGCGAAACGGTTAAAGCTTATGGACAATCCGCCCCGCCCCCATTGCCATTACCGCCGCCGCCGGGAGTGGTTGGTAGTCCGCTTCCTACACCGCCAATAACGAAGGAGACAATCATTAGTGTGCAGGCAACGCCTTTGCCTAAGTATCATCTGCCTGTGACAAAGAAAGAAAGTTATACCAGAGAGGACGGAGGTGGCCGCTAGCCCCAATCGTCGGCCCTATACTGGCGCACTTCTGTAGCTAGCGCATACTGGCGCTTAGGAAGTTCTTTTACAGCGTTTACTTCGTTGGCCGCTATTGCCTGTCTGCGGACTTTAAGCTCTGGCTCTAGGCGAAATTTGAAAGCCTCCAGGTATTTCAGAACGTCGCCCAAGTGATTCCGGCGGTTGGTGCAAATCCATTCGGCGGAGATGATTCCACGGCTGTTTTTCCTTTCCGCCAGCCGTTCGCTAGACAATTGGATTTTCAATTCATCGTCACAATCCGCCGCCAGTAGCAATTTGCCGCTACGTTCTTTAATGCAAGACAGGTAGAGAGTATCCTTGAATAGCTTGTCGTTAATGAGGAGGGCGGGGAGGTTGTAATTCTTGTAAGCAACCGTTGTCTCTCTCACGGGGGCGTAAAGTCCCTGCCGTTCCTGTCGGCCCGCCACGGGGATAAATCGGAATGCCGTGCGAATGCAGAAATCGTAAACTTGGCTCGTCCTGTTCCCGCCAAGATCAATCAGACTCTTGTAAATGCCGTGGTATTCTTCCGCCCCCCGCACCTTGTATTGCCGCCTGCTAACCTGTTCCAAGTCCTCGAATGTTGCCGCCTCGCCCCAGTCCACAAGTGAGCTGGTCCCGTCAGGATAAACCGCCTCGACTCCAAACCAAAAATTGCCGCCCTGTGTGTCCGCCGCCATCAAAACTACGTCTGGCTTGCTCAGTAACTCCCCTTTGAGATAGTAGGGAGAGTCTTTAATGAGTGCGTCTAGATCATCTTTCCGAATCGTTGCCGCCCGCTGCTCGAAGCATTCGCCAAGATACGAGTTGTAGAAGTTGCGGAGTTTGCCTACGTCGTCTTTGGAAAGGATGAAAAGCTTTGCCAGCCCGCCCCAAGTGATATTGAAGGAGTAGAGGGCAGAGATTTGGTAAGAGCGGATTTCGGCGGGGAAAGATTTTGGGTTTGTGTTCCGCCATTCGCCGCCCCTTACCATTTCGATTTTATCCACTTCCGTTAGCCGTGCCTGGCACTCGGCATTGTTGCACTGGTAGTAGGCTTCTCGCTCTAGCCTGTCCAAATCGTAGCTGCCGTCTTCTAGCTTAAAGTTGGGCCATTTGACGTTTTCAAATTTTAAGACCTGCTCCCGCTCGCACCTTGGACACTTGCAAAAGTATTTCGATTGGCTTCCAAGAAGATACTGGCTTTGGATTACTGAAGTTGTCTCGCTAGTCGGGGTGGAAAGGACTATGATCTTCTTATCCGTGGGGAAGCTAATCGTTCTGTCCTCTGCCAATTCCAATGCGGGCGCCTCGCCCTGGCTGCCGAAGTCTTCCATCTTGTCCGCCTCGTCTATGATGCAAAGACAGGCGGGATTACTTGCCAGCTTGCTAGGACTGCCCGCCCCGATAATGCGGACGATGCAAGACGTGAAAAGGTATTCTGTTTTCTTTAGGTCGTCTTCGTTGCCGGTTAGGTACGGCCGCAAAGCATCGCAAGCGTAAATCGCGGGGGTTAAGGATCGCTCACAGAACTGCTGTGCCGCTTCCTTGCTCGGCATAATCATCAATGCCGGGAAGGTAAAGTTACAGACGTAGTAGAGAACTACATTATTGGCGAATTGCGTAAGCCCTAGCTGTGCCCCTTTCTTCACCACGATTTTTCTTATCCGTGGGTTGGCTACATCGTCATAGATTTGCCGTAGGTATGGGGTGTGACGTAACGAGTAGCGCCCCGGCTTATTGCTGGTCTTTGCGTCTAGCCGTATCTCCCGCTCGACCCATGCCGAGGGCGATACGTTTTCCTTGGGACGGAATGTGGAACGTAGGAGACTGGTTAAAACCTCTTTTGCCCTATTCACCATTCCCGCCGCTCCCGTCTTCCGCCGCCAGATATTTGCACGAGTAAAGGGCGTGGATAATTTCCCCCGCCTCCCGCTTCAGAACCTCACGTATTGAAATCTCGTCTTTGCCCACGAGTTCTAGGGCGATGCGTTGCCCCAAACTCTCGAGGTCTTGCCGTAGGCGCACGAACAGGGAGCCAAGCTCACTGTGCAATTCGTCAATGCGTAAGCTCTTCTTGTTCGCCTGCTCCACCTCTGGCGTGGATTGCTCCACCTTCCGCAATTGTTCTGAGAGGGCGAGCCAAGCCTTTGCCCTGGCCGTCGCTTGTGCCGCATCGCCACCGTCCTGTGCTGCCTCATACTCCGCGTGTGCCGCCGCCTCTGCGCTCTGTAGCCTTCGGATCGCCGCCGCAAGCCCCAACTCGCCGCATTCGGGCCGTGAAAGCGTTCTAGGGGCGTTTGCGAGCGCTGGCGGGGTGGATTTGCCGCTCGCCCCGTTCTTTTGCCCCGCTACAAGCGCCCGTGTCGCCGGTCCATCGTCTAGGGGATAGCCTTTCGCCGACCAACGTAGGACCGTGCGGTACGAGACTCCATAAACGGCGGGGTAGTGGGAAAGCGGATGCTGATACTGACAGGGTGACATTGCCCCTTGTCACGGTGTCAAATCTTAGAGCTTGAACCTTTGATGGTGGCTGCTACTGCATTCGGAATGAAAAAGAATCAATATGCTGTAGTGCTTGGCGAGGGCGAAAACACTACCTATGCAGTTAAGCAGCTAGTAGAAAAGATGGACGGTTACGTTAATGAAGGCTGGCAACCGTGCGGGAGCGTATCCCTAGACCACAATAAAGATATGACAGTCTATTTTGCTGCTCAAGCCATCATAAAGCTGCATTCTAGGTAACAGACTCCCGGCCATGTCAGAGAAAAGAAGCGACGCACTGTTACACAGTGCCCACAAATCGCAGGAGCAGTTTGATTATTTCATCATGGCACTGATTAGTGCTCTAGTTGCATACTACTCTAAAGAAATCCCCGCAAGCAAGTTTAGCTCTATATCCTACGATTGTTACTTAGCCTCATTCTCATTACTTTTGTTGGCAATGTATTGTGGATTTATTCGCATAGAAGTAAGCATACTTAACAAGCGGAATAATGGACGCTTACTGGATGTAGCGGAGAAAAAGGCGGCATACGTTACAACATACTACAAAATGAAAGACGATGAGTTAGTCCCAAGGTTGGAAACGGGGGAAACTCTAACCAAAGGACAAGTAAAACTGTTAATAGAAACATTAGATTCAAGAGTTCCAGAAATGCAGAGGGCATTAGACGAAACATCGTCAGAAATGTTTTCCTATTACACATGGAGAAACCGACTGTTTCTTTTCGGTTTTCTTGGTTTGTTCGCCGCTAAAGTAGTCGCCCCGTATCTGGGCTGACAGGGTGACATTTCCCGCTGTCCCAATGTCAAACTGAGAGGCTATCGAAAGTCTTGGCCCATTTTACTCCTAATAAAATGAAACAATAGCTCGGTATGGGCGAGCTTAGGCAATTCGCGGAGGCCGATTTGCTTTCCATATTTCCAGAATGCCTCAGTTACGAGTTGCTTGATGTCCGTATCGTGCCATCCTGGACCGGTCGGCGGAGTGTAACACAATGGAAAGAGAATGTATTGGTCTGCCTCTTTACTTTCCTTTAAAGGGGTTCTATAGCGATGGATTAAATGACTCTTCTTCATGCGAGGTTGCCGCGAGATAATGTCGTCATCGATAACGCACGTTGCTAGGTCTAAGGCTGTCGAAAGGCGATGTGCTTTGACTATGGGTTGGCCAGCAAAGCAGGTTTCGGCGAGCACGAATTCCCCTTCGGTGATGGCACCTCTGAGCGGCAAACCGGAATCGAACATGTATCGTTGAAGGTGAGCACCAATTACGGTCATTAACAGAAACTTCCGATCCTTATCCTCGACGGATTGGCTATCGTATGGAGCTGCTATTAGAATCGTATCGGAAAAGACAACCCACTTAATTTCTTTGAGTTCAGAATCGATATAATCCCCAAGCTGCTGCGTGATTCTTGCAGGAACTTCAAACTTAGCTTCTAGGATTGCGTTGAGTGCGGTGTAGGTTCTTTGCTCTGGCGTGGCGTGTGCCTCTAAGAAGCTGACGTATCCAAGAATGTCAAAGAGCGCAATGAATCCTTCGTGCTTCGTTAACTTCGCTTCGTTTGCTGTTTCGGGCATGATTCCTTAGTAAGCGATTGGGCAGGAAAGACAAGTCGGATTCGTCAGGAGGCGGGAATTGAAGTGACAGAATAATTTCAAAACCTGCGCATACAAACTGTACGGCGTGGCGTCGTGAACGTCGGCGAGCGCTCAGTCAAAAAGATTCCTTGTGACCGAAAAGCGGGCGGTATAAAAATGAAATATGATTCTTGGCAAGAACTACGTCTTTATCCTCGGGGCAGGCGCAAGCATGGATTTCGGCTTTCCGTCGGGAGGAAGGCTTTTTGAGCAGGTTGTAAGGGATATGCTCAATAGAAGCACCGATCAATATAAAGTCGTAAGCGAAATAGTAGGCGACGAAAAAAGCATTTTGGACTTCGCCACGGCACTCTCACGATCTGCCCAGCCTTCAGTTGATGCTTTTCTTGAACGACGACCCGAATTTTTAGAGGTCGGCAAATTGGCAATCGCTGCATGCCTTATACCTTACGAAAACGAGAGTAGGCTTTTTGATTCAATTGTAAAAGAGCAAAACTGGTACGAATACCTATTCCAGAGATTATCTAGTGGAGCCCCCGACATAGAGCTTTTTTGCGAGAATCAGGTTACATTTATTACCTACAATTACGACAGGTCGCTAGAGCAGTTTCTTACGCTAGCCATGAGTAACAATTATGCAGACGCCTACAATCAACTGCCAGCGATCTGGAAGAAAATCCCGATTATCCATTTGCATGGGGCGCTTGGTAGGTTCTTATATGACTCCGATGGGGGTAATGTGAGGGAATATACATCGTTGCTTGAAAGAAAAGCGGTGGAAATAGCTGCCGCGGAAATTCGCATCATACATGAAACCATCGACGACGAGCCGCAGTTCCTTCGTGCCCACGCTGCATTAAAAGCCGCGGAAACTGTTATATTTCTAGGTTTTGGATTTCATCGGAAAAATCTGCAACGCCTTCGACTAGAGGAAACGACGTGTAATTCCTTTTTTGCTACCATCATCGGGATGGAAGGTGCTGAGATAAACCATCTGCAATCGATGTTTGCAGGTCGGAGTCTATCGCCTGCGGCATTAAGTATTGTCCAATTCCTGCGTACGCGGGGATTACTTCTCGAAATGCCGAAAAGCATTTTCTCGAAACTGTCTTAGCGAATAGACGTAATGTGCTTTCTGGAACGTGTTTCGGGCTTCGATCTATTTGTAACCGAAGTGCAACATCTAATCCGTACCTTCACAAACAGCATTCGCCCACTCGGATAAGGTTTCTAATTCAGCTTTCACAAACGCCTTCCTCATTCCAAACGTGGTACTCGTGGTATTTTCCAAGAATCGGCGGATCGTGAAAAACGCATCCTGTAGCTGTAGAGTTTCGGGGTCTATTACCTCGATCCTGTCTGTCTCTGGATTTGGGACGGAATCGGCAAGCGCCAGCCGCATACTTTGGCGCATCTCCTTTACGCTCTGGCGGGCCGCTTCTGCTTTAAGTAGGAAATCCACGGCCACGGCCACGTTTCCTTTCGCTTCAATCAATGCCTCCCGGTGGTGGGTGTAGGAGAGCCCGCAACGCAACTGGCGTGGAATCTTTTTACAGACCGATTTTGCCACCCAAAGAGTTCCGGGGGTGTAGTCCGTGGCAGCGTAAGCCTTAGCGTAGGCCTCGCCCTTCCTCGCCTCCACAGTGTTCAGTAGATCGCCCGCCCAAAAGAGCGTAGAGCCTTGCATGAGCGAAACCGCCTGGAATGCCGCCCGCAATTCCTGTTCTGAAATATCGGGTTGTGGCGTCAGGTAGTTTGGCCCTAGTTCTACTTTAGCGGTGGACAGGGTTTGTAGTGTATTCGTTGTATCCATTGTTCCTTTTATCGGTGCGATAAGGCTAATTGAGGTTTCCGTTTCTGCGGTTTTGGTGCTTGTATGTTTCGCAGGCTCTAAGGCTCTTGCTGTGGGGCGGGGGCGTTAAGCCGAGTCTTTCCATTAACGCTTTACGGCGGGCGGAAAATGCTTGGCGACTTTGAGCGAACTTTGCTGCAACGGCGCTGTCCGGTTCATCTCTAATCTTTAAGCCTGCCGCCGAAATGAGGCACTCCACATCTAGCGCCAAATTATCGCTCCCACTGAGAACGCATAATAGCCTCACAAGTATTTCACCCATCATTTCCCGCTTGGCTCTTACAACAAGACTACTCGCCAAGTCTTTAATGTTTACGTCTCCGCCCGATTCCAAGCTTTCCTTTAATTCGTCCTCAACCGTATCAATCAGAACGCAAAAATCGGGAGCGTCTTGTACGGCTTCAATGTGCATGGCCCTTCCATCGGGAGCAAAAACCCGCGTATGTCCTACCGTGTTTGATGGCGTTGCAATGTACTCGATCATAAAGTGGTTTAGTTCCGTCCGTTTGGTTGTGGAATCGGGCGGAGTGCGGTGACAGGAATTGTGTAGGCTAGAGCTTCTGAGCCGTCCTCGTTCATTCGTCCGCCGGGATTGGTTAGCGGGAACTGTTCAACCTCAGAGTTGCGGAGATAGCCGAGAATATAGAAGGTTTCTTTGTCGGGGGTGTGGAGAAACATAAAGTGGCAATTATTGCCTTTTGCCTTTTGCAGATGCTCTTGCGCTACAAAATGGACGTAAACGCCCTGCGAGCATTTCACGTCAAACGCCTGGCCCTTTGAGGTGATTAGATCGGGTGATTGGCTTTTATTGATAGATTTCTGGAAAGGACGGTTTAGGTAGACGTGCGCCGCCACCTCTGCCAATGAGCCTTTTAAGGACATTTCCGCCTGCCTTGTGGTTAAACCTCGCTTGTCCCCGCGTCCGAAACGGGCGGATTCTTGATCCTGTTCTTCCGCCTGAGATATTCCCAGGGCTATTTCATAGGTGTCTAATCTAACGGACGGATATTGGTTAAGTGGAAAAGTTCTATTGCCTAGCATGTGTAATGTTCTTTCTAATGTTAATGTTCACATCTCTTTACACTTTTTTTATTTAGAACTGTGCGATTTTGCGAAAATAGTTAAAAAAAGTTTCGCCTAGCCGCCTAGATAGTCAGTCACCACCCGCTTAAACGAATCGAAGGAGCGGACGACGAGGACCAAATAGCCGCACACGGAAAGCCTGTCGTGAATCTGTAGTTGTTCTGGCCTTGGCTTGCGTCCGGGGGCTTTGAGTTCGATAGCCAGCCCGTTGTGAATGCCGACGGGGTAGAATAGGAACAGGTCTGGAAATCCTGCTGTGACTCCTAGAGCCCTGTTCCTAACCGCCGCCGCCGGGCCGGGGCTATTGTTGTTGATGTGAATCAAAATCTTGTCGGGGTGTGTGGCCCGAAACCATGCAACCGCCCGCTTCTGAATCCCTGCCTCGCGGTAGATTTTTCGTTTCCGCTTTCGTCCGCCTGTCTCCGCCACGTTTAACGCCCTTCAAAGGAAAAAAAGATCCCACTGATGCCGTTTGTCTTTCGTGCCGCCGCCACCCGTTCAGACTCGGCAAGATAACCGCTTAACCGTTGCTCGGGCCAATCCACGCGGGAAAATGCCGTGAGCTGCTGTTCGTGCGGGGGACGGCTGATGCAGATTTCCGCCCGCTGGTCCGCGGTTGTCGGCATGGAGAATCCAACGAGATTGCCCGCCCTGGACTTGCCTAGAAGGAACGGGGTGCCGCTGTGGACAAATTGGAGGTAGGGGCTGTACGGCCCGCTGAAATCGAGCGGATACCACCCGCAATCGGGCGGGAGCGAAAGGGCGGGGTACAGGTCTGGCTTGGGAAAAAAACGGCAATGCCCAGCGCTATCGTAGAAGGGTGTTCCCATTCCTTCACCCGTGCTGTCAAAGGTGCATCGAGGCAGCGGGCTTTATGAGCGGAAAATCACATCGCCCGATCCAAACAATGGGAAAAGTTACTCTGGAATTCCAAATTTCTCTGCCAAATCCTTGGGAATGAGGGGGGTGGATGATACATTACTTCTGCTCGCCCATTGCGTCTGAACCAAGCGGAAGGTAAACAGCCGAGCCGTAGATCGAAAAAAAGAGGAAATTGAGAAGAAGAAGGAGGAGAGAACAACAATGAGGAGAGGACAAAGAGACTGAGAGACTTTAATTGGTAACACTTAGGAGGCTGTTTTGGAGAAATCCGAAAGATTTTCGTGAGGGAGATTCCGCGGGCGGTATTTAAGAACTTATAGGGGCATCGTGTGTCCGAAAATCAAAACCGTGTAAAAAATAGCATGCAAATTAAAAGATACTTCATCCCAGAGAACATGGATCGATCCACTTTGGAAGACTGCGGGCGGGCGGAATTTGTGGAAAAATTGCTGCTGTTCATTTCGATGATTCAGTTTTGCCGATTCAGAAAACGCACGTACAAGAATGACGATTTCATTCCGCTAAAAGCCCACATTCTCGGCGCATACATTCGGCCCAATGATGTTAAGCGGGTGAGGGCAGAATTGATTGAGCGGGGAATAATGGAATGCGATTGGGAACGGCTCTACGGGCGGAAATGCTTCGGCCATCGCTACACCCCCGAATATCGCGGGCGGAAATTGGTTTCGATTGTGGCGGAGTATCCGAAGGGAGAACCTGACAAGACCGCAGAAGGACTGAGCGGGCCGCATGCGTATATCCGGCAAAACCTCGAAAGGGTGACGATTGAGCCCGCCGCCGCCGATTTGATCCCGAGTGCCGAAGCTGACAGACAAAATTACAGGCGGATTGCCTACGATTTGATTTCCGATGAGGCGTGGTTTTTTGCTACAGACAAAAATACGGGGCGGGTCTTTCACAATGTTTCCAACTGTCCCACGGCATTGCGGCCGTGCTTGCGCCTGGATGGCCGAGAATTGGTCGAGGTGGATATTCGCAACTGTCAGCCCATGTTGCTTGGAAGTCTCTACAGCGACCGCCAGAGCGCCGAGGCGAAGCGGTACAATGACATTGTGCAGAGAGGCGGGTTTTACGAGTTCATGCAAGAGCACACGGGCTACAACCGCGATGAAGCGAAAGAGAAATTCCTTAGCTTCGCCTTCGGGGAGGTCCGGTTTGCCGAATCCAGCAAATTCGGGCAGGCGTTTAGCGCAAATTTTCCCCAGTTGCGGACCACGATGGATGGCGTGAAATCCGGGGACTATAGGAATATGTCGGCGCTAACGCAAAAGCTGGAGGCGGATTTGGTTATCAATACGGTTGTGCCCATGTGCGAGCGGGAGGGGGTTCCCGTTCTCACGATCCACGATTCATTGATGATGTTTCCCGAGCATGCGGGAGACGTGCAAGAGATGATAAAATCTGAGTGCCAGCGCCTCTACAAACTAAGCCCGTGTCTGAAAATCAAAGCGGGACAGGGACTCAATAGAAGCCGAGAAAAGGATGCAGATTACATCAATTGATTGGCGACGTTTCCGGCATAGGCCAATAATGGAGCCGCTGCTGTGAACATTTCCTTAACCTTCAATGCCCGTGCGGTAAACTTGTCAAATTTGCGCATGATGTCATCAAATTTGCTCACTTCCGGGGTAGCTTTTGAAGCGTTTATTTCGTCAAGATGTACTTGAATTATTGCAAAGATTGCGAATAGATCTTTCCGTAAGCCTTGTGCTCCCTTGATTTTGTAACTAGAGATACTGATTTGGGCCGCGGTTAATAAAGAGAATAGAATGTCCCTTAGATGTTTGTTTAATTCTTTAGTTGTCGCCAGGAGTGTGAGTAAATCTGTGATGCCCGCGAGCAATTCGTCTAATTCCGATTTCGGTATGGCTGCTTCGGGATGGACGCGGGATAGGGTATCGGAGCAGAATTCTAATGTATTGACAATCGCGGGCAGGTCTCTTTGAAAGTCGTTTGACCCCTGCGTAAGATTGTCTATTAGGACATGCTTCCGAAGAGCTGGAAACGGCTGCAAGAATAGCTCATGCCTTATATTGGGTGTGGATTTTATTTCTGCCTCAATTTGATTGATAAGTTCACTAAGCAGATAGAGATTGTGGTAGATGGCCACAAGGTCAGTAACCGGCGTGAATACCGTCCTCCACACTTGCAAATATGGAGCATTTGGAGCGGGGGTTAGCGCTGGTTTCAGAAGTGAAATAAGCCGTTCCGCGGAATTGGTTGTTTGAGGACTTTCTGACATAGTAAATGGTGCTTTGTTATCAGCGGTGAGGATTAAAGGCAAGAAAAAGCCCCGCCAGCTACGGAGAGCCGACGGGGCGGATTGTTGCGGCGGGCGTCGTTATTTAATCCAGACTTCGCCCTGGGCCTTGTTCTGCTTGAAGCCAAAGGTTTTGCCGTCGGCCTTGGCTACTTCGATGGCGCTCTTGAGATTGTAGCCCGCGTCATTGATGCCCTTCCGGTTCAGCCGCTTGTCCGCTGCCTTGGCCAGAATGGAGCGAAGAGAGGCGGGGCTGGGAACGTCTGGCAAACCTTTGGAAGCGCCGCTGCCGCCACGGCTTCCGCGAACTGCCTTGCCGGTTAATGCCGCAATATCGGATTCTATGTCGCTGAGGACCGCAAGGGCTTCCCGCCGCTTCGCCTGAAGTTCTGCTAGCGCTTCGTGCCGGTGCTTGTCGGCTTCGGCTTTAGCTTTGTCACGGATTGCCGCAATAGCCTCTTCGGCCTTTGCATTGATTTCGTCGATTAATTCTTGGGCGGTTTTGGGCATAGAGGGCAGAAGTACGAAGACGGTTTCCTTTCGTCAAACGTGGATTTGCGCTTTCCCGTTTTGCCATTCCGGCGGGCCGTCTTTATGCCGCCGCTAGGAGGCGGGGCGCTCGTTCAACTGCCGCGGCCTTCTTCTTACCTTTCGACTTCGGCTCGCCAGTAACGGGGGCGGAGAGCTTCGCCAGTTGCGCCTTTTCGTAATCATTATCCGCTTCGCTGATAACCCATGAATACGTTTTCCGAATCAAAACCCCGTTGTCCTTGTGCCCCTGCCATTTTGCAATCAGTTCGACGGGGATTCCTTTTCGCAGGAGCCAAGTGATTCGAGCCTTGCGGAAATCAATGGGGGAGTACGTCTCGTAATCCAAGCGGCGGCATGCGTTGTAGAGCGCTTGCTTGGGGCTGAGAATGGAGAACAACGGCCCGCCCTCTGGTTTCCCTTGCCGCTCCCACATGGCCACGAGAAACGCCTTTAAATGCTCGTAAAGGGGCACGCGGAAATATGCCCCGGTCTTTTGCCGCCGTACTTCAATGTAGCCGCCCGTCCAATTCACTTTTTCCCAGTCGGCGAGAATGCACTCTGCCTGTCCAAGTGCTGCCTTGTGCATGAATTCCAGCATGTCGGCTGTTGGTCCTGGATTCGGGGAATTTTTCTGGCCGCGAACGTCGGCGCAAATCGCTTGGCACTGCTCAATTGTTGGAACCTTTGCTGGGGCGGGGATGATCTTTTTCCGGCGGATTGTCTTTGGAATCTTGGAAAACGGATTTGCCAAAATCGCCCCGTCATTCACGGCAACCTCAAAAGCGTTTCTGATTATTCGGCTTGTTCCATTAAACGCATGAGCCCCCAGCTTTTTTGAGAGGCGGGAAAGGAATGCGGAAAGCTCAGACGGCAGAATTGCATCGAGAGGGGTGGTGAGAAGATTCGGCCCCTTCGGATTCTGCGCCTCGTAATCCAACTCAAAACAGCGTTTGGCGTAATCGACTTTATGGACGGTTGCCGGGGCTTTTCCGCCCCACAATTCTTTGAGCTTTGAGAACCACTCTGCCAGCGGTTTTTTTCCCGCCAAGAGCGTAGGTGTTTCGAGTTTCGTGGTCCACAAATTCAACGCTGCTACCGCCTGTTTGCGGTCGAAAATGTTTTTGTCGTCTGCGGTAGTGAGTGCGGCGACTCGCCTCGTTCCATCGATTTTCTTCTTCCCGTAGTAGCTGCCGTTTTCGTGGCGGTACAGACCGGGAATTCCGGGGATTTTCCTTAATCGTTGATGCGTGCCTCTTCGGGGGCAGGGGATACCGGGTGATTTCTCGTCTGCCAGAGCAGAGGGGGCAACAATCGGGGGCAACAAATCCGCTTTTTCAATAGTGCCAGGGGGGAGAATTGAACTCCCGACCAAGGGCTTATGAGTCCCCTGCTCTACCTCTGAGCTACCCTGGCGTTGCGAGGGGCGGAAGGTAGCGAGGTGTGGGCGGCGAATCAAGCGGAGATTGGCCTCCGGAAAGCGGCTCGAGGCCAGTGGCTTTCGGCTTTCTTTTTGGCAAGGGGGAGCGATACTCGCCGCACCCCCATGAACCGCTCCGCATTCACTTGCTCTCGGAATGGCAATGTGGCTTTCACCTTAGTGGAATTGCTCGTCGTCATTGCCATCATTGCGGTGTTGGCCGGCATGCTCATACCGGTCCTCTCGAGCATGCGCGCCCGCGGCGACAGCGTCGCCTGCACCTCGAATCTCCGCCAGATCGGCATTGCGATTGGCGCTTACGTGGGGGACAACGACGGCATGCTTCCCGGGCCGGTCGCCCAGGGCCAGTTGCCGACCTACACGATCGCCAGCGCCACTTCGCTCGCGTTCATCCTGGCCAGGTACCTCAACCTTCCCACCACACCGACGGGAACGCAGCAGGCCCCAGTGTTGCTCTGCCCGGCTTACGTCAAGTCCAATCCGGCGCTCGACAAGCCGGTGTATTACGTCGCGGATATTGAGAATGCCGTTCGCTCCCCGACCGATCCCTCACCCGTTTCGCCCTTCGGCGTGACGGGGGGCCAACCGATGAAATTATCCGCGATCAGCGGGCTCGTCGATAAAAACACTGGAAACCCCATCAGCCTCGCCAGTTCTATTGCCTTGCGCGACTTCGTCAACGTGAGTGGGACACTGGCCACGACGTGGGTCACGTGGAGCTCGACGAAGCCAGTACACGGCGACCGCTGCAATGCGCTCTACTACGATTGGCATGCGGGTGCGGTGGACCCGAACACGTTGCAGCCGAAATAAACGACGCAACCACGCCATCGGCACACGGCATCGCTTGACACCGCGCGTTTCGCCGCTACTCTAGCGGCCCTTTTTCCACTCTTACCCGACCATGGCCAATACGAAATCTGCCGCCAAACGCGCCCGCCAAACCCTCCGCCGCACTGCGATTAACAAGCGCAACCTCACGGCGGTGAAGAACCAACTGAAGAACGTGCGCGACGCGCTTAAGGGCGGCAGCAAGGACGGTGCGAAAGCCGCGGCGGCCACATTTTACTCGACGATTGACAAGGCAGTGAAGGCTGGGCGCCTCCATCGCAACGCCGCCGCCCGCCACAAGAGCCGCCTCAGCAGCGCGCTGGCGAAACTGGCATAGGCCGCGCGTTTATTCTCTCTCCTCAGGCCCGGCTTCGCACCCTTGCGGAGTCGGGCTGAATTTTTTGAGGGCACGCTTCACACGGAGGGACGCGCTCCCGCGCGTCCCCATTTTGCGGACAAATCACGGGGAAATTGGGGACGCGCAGGAGCGCGTCCCTCCGAGGAATCACACCGCTGCGAGTTGATGCGAAAACTCCCGGAGACTGGGCTTCAGTTCATCCGGGAGTTCGAGGAAGAGGAGGGTGCTCTCGTGGCCTTTATCGGCTTTGGGTTCGCACCAGACGACGATGCCTTCGAGCGTCATCCGGCACAGCCCCAGCCGCGGGTGCATGTGCACCAGCAGCACGGAAAGCTGGGTGCCGATGCTAAATTGCCAGCGGGAGGTAAAGCGCATGCCGCGCTCCGAGAGGTCGATGTCGCCGCAGCCGCAGCGTTGTGCGTCCACACCATAGTCCAAATACAGCGAAGGGGTATCGGTTCCGGTCAGCATTGGGGTCTCTCGATCTCTTGGGTTGTGCAGAACGGATGGAAAACTAGCATGCCCTTGGGCGCTGTCAAAATTGTGGTGAAAATCTTCTTAAGTATCCGCTTCGACGGGCGCGGGCTCGGACGGCGCGTTTTCGGATGGATCGGGGAATTCCCCCTTGCGGGCGGCTTTTTCGGCTTCGGCGAGGGCGCGCAGGGCGATCCGCGCGAGCGCCATGGTCGTGACCAGCGTCAGGGCCAGGCCGCCGAGCCAGATGACGTATTCGATGGGATGGGGATGGGTTTTGCCCTGCCAGATGCGAATGCCGTACTGGGCCATGGTGCCAAAATAGGCGTAGAGAAACAGTCCCGGCGCCTGCCCGATGGCCACCCACAACATACACGTGCCGAACCGGATACGCGTGACGCCATAGAGGTAATTCAGCAGGCTTGAAGGGAAAAGCGGATGCACCTGGCTGAGGAAGATGATCTTCCAGCCATCGCGGGCGATCGCCGCATCGAGCGCCGCCCATTTGCGCCGCTGGAGGAACTTCCGCGCCACCCAGCCGCGCCCGAGCTTGCGGCTGATGAAAAAGGACACCGCGGCTCCTCCGACGTTGCCGATGAGATTAAGGGCGAATCCCCACCAAATGCCGAAGAAAAGTCCGCTCCCGATGGCCAGCACCCCCCCGGGGAGCAAGAGCACATTGCACGTGCCGTAGAGCAGGGGATAAAGAACCGCACCCCAAAATTGCATGGCTCCGATTTTCTGCTGCATCCGCACGATGGCATCCACCAGCGGATAATGGTGCGCAAGCCAGGCCACGAAGCCCACCGCCAGCGCCAGGCCGGCGATCTGGAGATAAAGGGCCCGTTTGATTTGCGACATCGTGGACGATCAAATTGGCGTGACCATTTCTCGCAGCGCGGTGGCCATGGCGGCAATATGGAGCGGACTCACGCCGCAGCAGCCGCCGATGAGCCGCACGCCACGGTCGAATAGCGCCACTGCGTTGGTGGCGAATGTCTGGGGTGCGGTCGGGTACGTGAGCTGGCTATCGTGGCTCTGTGGCAGTCCGGCGCTGGGGAAGGCGGCCAGTGGCTCGCTGGTCTCGAGGCCCTCCAGCAAGTGCAACGCGTGCTTTCCATCCACACAGTTTACGCCCACCACTTCCGCTTCCGCCGCGCGAATCCTGGCCGCCGCCGCGCGAAATTTTTCCTGGTCATTTCCGGCGAGCAACGCCACCACCGGACAATGGTGCAGGGCCTGCTTGGCCTCGAGGGCAACGAGCAATTCATCGGCATCGAGAAACGTCTCGAGGAAAATGACCTGGCATCCGCCATCGAGCAGCGCGCCGATCTGCTCGGTGAAGACCTCGTGCCGGTCGATGCCGCGTGCGGCGGCTTCCTCGGCCGAGATTCCCAGCGGGCCGACGCAACCGGCGACATACACGCCCTTGCCCTTCGCGACGTCCTTGGCGAGCTGCGACGCCGTCCAGTTCAGCTCGCTCACCCGGTGCTCGCAGCCGTATTGCGCTAGCCGCACCGCATTCGCGCCGAAGCTGTTCGTCTCGATCAGCCGCGCTCCGGCGTCGATGTAGCTCTCATGGATGCGGCGCACCATGTCGGGCTCGCTCACGCACAGTTCTTCCAGGCAGCGCCCCGGCGGCACGCCTGCGGCCAGAAGCTCCGTCCCCATCGCGCCATCACCGATAACGACGCGGTGCTGAAGTTCATCAAGAAAATCCATGGGCTCGGAGAATATCTGTGTCCCTTCGCGGCTTGCCGAGAAGAAAAGCAGCGGTGTCGCCGCCGGAATCGCCGCTCGCCAGCGGGCCGGTCGTGGGCTATAGAGGCCGCTTTGTGAAATTCCTCCGCCTCATCCTTCTGCCGATCGTTGCACTGCTCGGCTTCTCCGGCTGCCTCCAGGTCGAGAAAACCGTCAAGCTCAACCCCGACGGCAGCGGGACGATCGAGGAGACCGTCATCCTATCCAAGACCGCGCTCGTCAGCATGCAGCAAATGGCGGCGGGATTTGGCGGCGATAAGGCTGGAGTTGCCAAAGTCCCCGAGATTTTCGACGAGGCCAAGATCAAGGACGCCGCCAGCCAAATGGGCGACGGTGTCACCTTTGTCTCGGCCAGAAAAATCGACACTGAGCAAGGGCAGGGCTTCACTGCGATTTACGCCTTCACCGATATCAACACGGTGAAGCTGGACCAGAATCCGGGCGACGCACTGCCCGACAATGGCCACATCAAGGCCACCCCCAGCAAAAAGGAGCCCATTACCTTTCACTTCACCAAAGGCAGCCCGGCGGAATTGACCCTGGCCATGCCGCCGCCCGACTTCAAGCCGAAGAAGGAACAGCCCGATGGGATGGAAGACATGGCCATGCAGATGATGAAACAAATGCTCAAGGACATGCGCCTCGCTCTCGCCATCGAGGTGCAGGGGACGATCAGTGAAACGAATGCCGAATACCGGGAAAACTCGCGCGTAACCCTCATGGACATGGATTTCAACAAAATCGTCGCCGACCCGGAAAAGTTCAAGGCGCTCGCCAAGGCCAACCCGCAGACCTTGCAGGAGGCCAAAACGCTGATCAAAGGGCTCGACGGCGTGAAGATCGAGACCGCGCCCGAAGTGAAAATCCAGTTTCAGTGATGCCGTCGCAACTATCAAACGCGGCTTCATTGCCTTCGGAGGGACGCGCTCCGGCGCGTTTCCCATCTTTGGCGGGCGGTTTTAACGTTTCGGACGCGCAGGAGCGCGTCCCTCCGATCGCCCGCCGCGAGCGCGTGGTCTGGATCGATCTCTACCGCGGCCTGGCGGTGCTGGTGATGGTCGAGACCCATGTGGTCAATACGTTTCTCTCCGGCACCGTGCGCCTGGAACCTTGGTTTGCCGCGCTCAATTACATCAATGGCCTCGTCGCTCCGTCATTCCTTTTCATTGCCGGCTTTGTGCAGGGGATGGAGCGTGGCTTGGCGCCGGGCAAACCGGTGAACTTCGCGCGGCGCGCGCGGCAACTCCTGCTCATCGGCGTAATTGGCTACGCGTTGCACTTCCCGTGGCTCGAACTTGGCCAGCATCGCTGGGAAGCGGCGTTGCGCGTGGGCACGCAGGTGGATGTGCTACAATGCA
>Ga0206969_1022_pt1 | contig 45971 bp, 30 predicted proteins | sample Alteio_BWOrgHeat_87_FD_153256 | JGI IMG/M metagenome (GOLD analysis project Ga0206969, IMG submission 153256) | Enriched cells from forest soil in Barre Woods Harvard Forest LTER site, Petersham, Massachusetts, United States -... | ecosystem: Environmental > Terrestrial > Soil > Temperate forest >... | reverse complement strand
TGATTATAACTCCTTTATTATCCACCGCCCAGCAAAAGGATAGTTTAAAAGCTATCGCAGATACCGGCAAAAAAAATAATTATCAAACCGGAACAATTACCCGTGTAAGCGGACAGGTTACCAATTCTTCTGGTCAGCCCCTTCCTTTTATCAGCATCAGCTTTACGGGAAGTAATTACGAAACGAGTTCGGATAGCAAGGGTAAATTTATTTTAAGTGCACCCGGGTTATTAAACAGTATCACTTTTTCTTATTTAGGCTATCAAGCTGTAACTAAAACCATTAAACCCGGTCAGGCTAATAACTTAAATATCCGCCTTCAAAGCAGCCAAACCCAACTAAAAGAGGTGGTAGTTACTTCAAATAAAAGCAAAAAGTACAAGAATAAAGGAAACCCGGCCGTTGAACTTATACAGCAGATAATTGATCATAAAGCGCAAAACAGGATGGAAAGTGCTGATTATCTTCAATATGACCAATACGAGCGGATCGATCTTTCCCTTTTTCATCTTTCTTCTAATTTCATCAATGGGTCTTTTTTCAGTAAGTACAAGTTTTTGCTCGATACCACACAAGTTATAAACGGACAAGCACAAACATCCCTTCCTGTTTATTTCAGCGAAAAATTTTACCGGGATTATTACCGAAAAAATCCGGCCAAATCTATACAGGTGCTGGATGCGCAAAAAGAAATGAATATCATCAAATTTGTAGATACTGTTGGCCTGGATATATACCTTAACCGGCTATATGGTAACAATATAGATATTTATGAAAATAATATTTTTATTATAACTAACCAGTTCCTGAGCCCGATTGCCGATCATGCACCGGATTTTTACAAGTTCTTTATTACGGATACTGTACACGCAGGCAACGAAAAATTGGTTGAAATCAGTTTCACCCCCCGCAACAAGGGCGACCTGTTATTTGAAGGTAAGTTAATGGTTACTATGGACGGGAGTTATGCCGTGAGGTCATGCGATTTGAACGTGAATAAAAAAATTAATATAAATTTTATGCGGAGCCTGGATGTTAAGCAGGACTTTAAGAAGTATCCTGACGGGAGGTACTATCTTATTAAGAGTGATGTAACAGCCGATTTTGGTATTTTTAAAAATAAAGGCTCGGGAATTTTTGGCGAGCGGACTGTATTCTACAAAAATTACAAATTAAACGCGCCCTTATCTGCAGATTTTTATGAAGGAAAAAGCGAGCAAGCAGTTTCGAATTCTAATCATACCGACACCAGCTACTGGCAGCAACATCGCCCGGATACACTTACAACGAGGCAGGCTAAAGTATATGCAGATATAAATAAACTGCAAAGCATGCCGTCATTTAAAAGGGCATCGTGGATCGCATCAACAATTACCGGCGGGTATGGCGACCTTGGAGCGGTACAACTGGGAACAACAGATGCGCTTTATTCCTTTAATTCTGTTGAAGGCTCAAGGTTCAGCCTGGGCGGCAGAACCACCCCTTTATTTAATAAATCAATTTACTTTGAAGGCTATACAGCATATGGTACTAAAGATGAAAAATTAAAATACTATGTGAATGGTTCGTATTCTTTTAACCAAAAGCCTTACTACCAGTTTCCAAATGATTTTTTTAAAATTAGCTACGAATATGATACGGATATACCGGGGCAAAATTTTTTAATCGAAAAGTCGCAAAGTTTGCTTTTATCGTTCAGAAGAGGAGCAAGCGATTTTTGGTTATATAATAAAATTTTCAGGCTCAATTATATCAAGGATTATGAAAACCACTTTTCCTATAATTTTGAATTTAAGCACTGGGACCAGCAAGCCGCAGGTACGCTTAATTTTCAGCTTAATGATCAGGTTAACACCCCCATACACGATTTAACCACTACCGAATTTAATATGGGCTTTAGGTACGCGCCTCATGAACAAATTCTTCAGGGCACTATGTACCGGCGCACGATATATAGTAAATATCCGATCTTTGCTGTCCAGATCAATCACGGGTTCAAGGAAGTATTTGATGGGTCTTATAGCTATACCAATGCAAGCGCAAACATATTTAAACGTTTTTATTTATCGCAGTTAGGTTATACTGATATTACCATCCTGGGGGGCGTTTTGCTGGGGCAGGTTCCATTCCCGTTGTTAAATATTATTCCGGCCAATCAAACCTACCTTTATGATGAAGAAGAGTATAATATGATGAACTTTCTGGAGTTCGTAAGCGACCATTATGTCGGATTAAACCTGACACATAGTTTTGGCGGATTCTTTTTGAATAAAGTACCGTTAATTGAGCATCTTAAATTAAGAGAATTTGTTTCATTTAAAATTTTATACGGGGGTTTACGAAACGAAAACAACCCGTTCTATACAGCCGGTTTGTATAAATTTCCTGTCGGTCCAAATGGCTCAGGGGCAACCTTTTCGTTAGGCAGCACACCTTATATTGAAGCAGGGGTGGGCATAGGGAATATATTTAAACTTATCCGTGTAGATATGGTCCGCAGGTTTAACTATCTTAACAATCCGGGCATAACTCCTTATGGCCTCCGTTTTAGCTTTGTCCCCGATTTTTGATAGGATCAAACAAAATTTATTAAGTTCCGGGTAACAAGCTAGCGTTTGCAACGTAAAACAATTTTATTTGCTGTTTGTAGTTTGTCTATGTTAATATTAAAATTATGCTGCCTAAAAAATTATTAATAATTGAAGACGACAAAAGTATTTTACAAGTACTCGAAAATGTTCTTGGTTTTAATAATTTCAAAGTAATAGGAATAAACAGAACAGATGATATAATTGAAACCATTAATAAATACAAACCCGATCTGATATTGACAGATTATTTATTACCTGGTATGAATGGAGGTAAAATTTGCCAGTTAATTAAAAGCAATGCAAAAACATATCATCTTCCGGTTATTTTAATATCAGCTTATCATGAATTAGCCATATCGCTGGGGAGCTTTGGTTTCGATGCCTTTATACCCAAACCATTTGATATTAATAAGCTTGTTACAACCATTAATAAATTATTAAATACCAATTAGCTTATGGCCGGGAACCACGTGGTGTGCCGCATAAAAAAGAACAAATACAGCGGTTAAATTTATAACCAGATAAGCGGGTTGCGAATGGGTAAATTCCTGATAACCTCCTCTACCTGCGGGTTATGATCTAAACCGGCCCAGGTTTTGAACCAATTGTTTTCATGATATTTATTGGCGCCAAATAATAAAAAAGGCTGTGCTACGGGCCAGTTATCCCAATACATTACATCGGGTTTTAAAGTCCATTTACTTTTATCGGCAATAAAAGGGTATAAATAAACTATTCCCTTTTTAATTGACTTGCCGTCGGCTGTTTCGTATTGCCACAGATCATCCTTAGGTGTTGAAAGTATCTGGCACAGCATAACCATGGCATCTAAATTAAAAATAGAATAACCATAGGGCTTGGTTCGCTCTAACTCTAACGGAAAGCTGCCGTCGGCTCCCATTTGGTTGGGCAGCAAAATGGTTTTATACCTTATCCGCAAAGAATCAAGCATGGGTTCATTATTACACAGTTTAGCAAAAGAGGCTACCTGCATGGCCCAACACGTAGCATGATTATTTTTAACATTCTTTTCCTGCAAACCCGGTTTGCTGGTATTTAACCAATTAGTGTACGCCGCAAACCATTTTTTAATGTTTATGGCCGATTGCTTATCAAATATCCTGGCATTCTCCATTATAAGCATACCCTGTGCAACCTCCATCAGGTGTATAGTATCAATTATACCGTAATTGCGCCCGGTTTCTTTGCCTATAACCGCCTGCGCGTAAAGCAGGTTGGGGTTCATCATCGTGTCGGGGTCAGTAAACCATGCTTTTAAATGTACCAGGGCATGTTTTACATATTTTTCATCGCCGGTTAATTTATAGGCCGATGCCAGTGCGCCTATTATTTTACTCAGGCGGATCATAGCTTTACGATGCTCAACAAAATTATCAGGATTGGTTAGTCCGTCGCGGTTAATATATGGCCCGCCGGGATTTTTTGGATCAGGCCAAAAATAATCAGCCTGCGAAAAGAAATCATGCTTACCTCCCGCGCTTAATGGCGAAAAAGAAGCGGTTACTGTTACCGGCTGTTGTTGCATTGCCCAATTGGCGGCGGCTATAATTTGTTTTTTTAGAATGGTTGTTGCCTGTGCTTTAATATTAACATTATCAAATCCGGGTTTATCCCCGGGAAAAGTAAATGCAGTTTGCAAAAAACAGATTAAAATCACCAGGAAAGTGCAATGCAATTTTTTCATATCAAATAAATTTAAGCCTTTTAATTAATTATTCCGGCGGTCATCATTAATAGAATAACGTATCTTTTCATCATAAAGATTTAAAAACACCGTTGGTATTCCAGGCGATTGCACGCCCACAACACTTTTGCCTTTATTTGTTTTTACACTGATAATTGCCCGCCCGTTAAAAACCTGCAACTTTCTTGACCCCTTTGATGTGCCCAGGTCATCCAGTAAAGCACCGTCGCCTGTTAATGAAAAGTTTACCCAGTTAACGGCATCAACACATAATATACCCTTGCTATCTAACAAGGTTACCTGCAGGGTTATGGTACCGTTTTTTTCGGCAACTTTTTCTAAATTTAGTAAAGCAGGTTTACCCCATTTTTCAGTTTGGTATAGTTGCGATATCGTATCGCCGATCACAGTATTTCCTTTACGCGCCTTCAGAATGAGCTCGTTTTTACCCCTTGCGAAATGAACCATCCATCTTAAGCCGGCGGCGGGGAAGTCTTGACTGTTGCGCTTTTTTATGCCGTAGCTTTTGCCATTTACTAATAGCTCGGCTTCGTCACAATTTGAATAAGCTTTTACCATTTTTAGTTCGTTTTCATCGCCCCACCTCACGGGCCAGTTGTGGCCGTAAATATATGCCATTGGCTTATCGGCCCAATAGGACTGTACCACATAGTAAATTTCTTTTTTAGTCAGGTCCCGCTCCACCACACCTTTTTGATTCATATAAGGTAAAGGGTTGTCAAACCTGATGGGTGTTGAGAAATCTTTAAATATCCAGAATGCCGATCCGCTTAACCAGGGCATAGTATCCTGTTCTTTTAATATCCAGTCGAACAGGTTGCAGGTAGTGTTCTCGCTCCAATCCCCGTCCTTTAACATATTAGCTGACTTATTAAAGAGAGCAGTATCAATCACTCCGTCGCTTGTTCTTTTATTCTCCAAAGCTTTGTCGGCTAATTCAGAATTACGGCCCGAATGACTATCGCCGCCCCATTCCACGTGGAAGGGGTGCTTTACATTTTTAAACTCATCTTCGGTGAACTTCTTATAATCGGTATACTGCCCCTTATACCAGCCGGCCCATATTGACGGGGAATAAACATCCGGAATATCTTTGCAAAATTCGCAGCGCCTGATTATCGTTTTACGCGAGGGGTCGAGTTGATGCGCCAGGTTATTTTGTTCGGTCATGAACTCCCTTATTTTCGCTTTATCGAAGTCAGGGAAATCACCCTTCCAGTCATTTTCATTACCCAGCCCCCATAATATAATTGAAGGATGATTATAATGCTGATGGATCATATTGGTTAACATGCGGCGGGCCTGTGCTTTATATTTGGCTCCTCCTAAGCCACCCCGGCACCAGGGAACTTCTTCTGATACCAGTATGCCCAGGCTATCGCATAAGTTTAAAATGATGCGCGACTGCTGGTAATGCCCCAGCCGGATAAAATTGGCGCCCATATCTTTTATCAGCTGCATCTCCGCCCGCATCATGCTATCGGTCATTGCCGCGGCCACTCCCGCGTGGTCCTCGTGCCGATGCGTACCGCGAAGAAATAAGCGCTTGCCATTTAAATAAAATGGCCCGTCATCGGCAAATAAATAATCGCGAAACCCTATCTTTTCTTTTCGTGTATAGGAGCCTGCGGTAAATTCAACCGTATATAAATAAGGGTCGTTAGGCGACCATAGGTGAGGGTTGTTAATATTGAATTTGGCTATCGGAAAAACCCCGTCTTTACCAATATTAACCCCCGTGTAGTTTGATTCAGTTATTGTTTTACCTGATGCATCTGTTATTTTAACATTTCCGCTTACCTGCTTTATATGTTCGGGGTTATAAAACGATGCTTTTATAGCTATGGTACCACCTTTGTATTGTTTGCTTAATGTTGCGCTTGCAAATAAATTATCAATGGCTATGTTTGGCTGATAAACCAAATTCAAATACCGGTAAATACCACCGTAAATATTAAAATCGGCTAATTGCGATGGTATACTTTCCGCGTCGCGCGAATTATCGCAGCGTATTTCAATTGGAATTTTACCATTAAATTGCTTGCTGAAAGCATCGGTTTTTTTAAAATCCTCTACCGCTTGTGTAATATCAACAAACCACTCATCATACCCGCCAACGTGTACGCCTACTTTTGTGGTATAAACATAGACCTCTGTTTTTTGGCCCGCGCCTTCAAAGTGCAGTATGGTATGCCCGTTTTTGTACGGGTTGTTAATGTTTAACCTTGTGTGGTACCAGCCGGGCCCCTGGTAATAGTTTACATCAGGGTCAACAGCATCACGGGCATTAAAACAATGCGGTAAATTTACCTTTTCCCATATAGGATAATTTTCCGGGCCATCTTTGGTTAACGGCCTTACGATTTCCCATATACTGCCCAGATCCTGCTTTAAAAATTCCCAGTTACTGTTTAGCCTGGTGGTTTGCTGAGCGGCGGCCATGCGGCCTATCAATGAAATAACTGCAAAAATAATGATCCTTCTTCCTCTCATATATTATTGCCTGTTTTCCCCATAAAACATATTTGCATTACATCCATGGCTTTGGCTGAGGATATAGTTTAAAGACCTTTTGAAAATCAATATCTGAATATTTGCCATCAGCCAGGCTAAAGCTTGATACGGATTCCCCATAACTCATAGGTTCTATTTGTTTATACGGCCATTCTTTTTGCTTTAGTAAATAGGGCAGCAGCCATTCCATGCATTTTTTTATCCCCCGCCCGTCTTTTTCAGTATGCCATAGATCAACCCCAAGGTGATCGGCAAGCACAGCTAATTTACACCAGCCAAGTAGGTTCATATTTGAATATCCCCATGATTTTGTACGTTCCAGTTCAAGGGGCTGTTTCCCGTCTTTAGTAAACTGTGTATCCATCCGGGCAATTGTTCGTTGCTGTATTACGTTACGCGCCAGTTTTTCATCACCGGTGAAAATGGCAAAATCAATCACTTGAAAATCATAAAAAGTGCCGTGATTATTTTGCGATCCTTTTTCATCGTTTCCATTTTTACTGGTTTGCAGCCATTGCAAATATTCGGCAAACCATTTTTTTACGCCTGTTTTGAGGCCGGCTGTAATGTCTTTACTATCCTGCATCATAACCAGGGCATCAGGAATAACTGCCAAAGCGCGGCTCTCAATTATGCCTATCCCGCGGCCATCATTAATCCCCGGGACATATTGGGCATAATTTAAATTGGGGGCCATTTTTGTTGCCGTGTCAATAAACCAGGCACGCATTAAGCTGGCTGCTTTCTGAGCGTATTGCTCTTTACCAGTAAAATAATAGGCAAACCCCAGTTTCTTAACACCCATGCACAATTCGTTAAGCTGCTGATCATCATGAAGTAAGCGTATTTCCGGATTGCGCTCTCCATCTTTGCGGATATAAGGTTTGCCGCCGGGCTTTGTGGGGTCGGCCCACCAATAGGGGGCCTGGCTCATATAATCGTGCGGGTTACCGCTTGGGGCAACCCTGGTTTTATGCAGCGTTACCGAATAGGGGCCCGAGGTCAATTCTTTGTCGGCATCCGCTAATAGCGTATTAATTTCGTTGGTCACCACAGCATCGCCGACACCGTATTGCTTTTTCAAAGCCGATAACTGCCGTTCATCCTGCAATAAAAAGCCGTTTGTGTTTCCAGTTTGCGAAAAGCTTTTAATACTTGTGACGAGTAAAATTCCGGTAAAGCATTGTATTAAGGTTAGTTTTTTTAGCATATCTCTTTGTGTTAACAGAATAAAAAATTACTATTTAGCGCCATTTATGGTGATTTGAGCTGTTTGAATTCCTGCCTTGCCATTCATGTCGCTGCCCTCACATATTATGGTATAATTTGCCGGTTTATCGGCAGCATAGAATGATATGGTCGACATGCCATTTTTATCGGTGATAATATTAGGCGACCAATGTATGGTTGAACGCAGATCTGAGTTATTGATAATTCCCTTTACCGGGTATCGCGGCCGGTAAAACTGTTTATACTCGGCCAATGGCAAAGGTTTATAAATATATATCCCTGCGGCTCTTTGAATAAAGGGGCCAATACCTGCACGTGTTGTTATCTCGAGGTAGGCATAGTCGGCTCCGCGTGGGCCGGCAGCATTGGCGGCAAGTAAATCGTCTGAATTTAAATTTTGAGCGTTATAACGCGTGTTTGCCGAATAATTAACTTCTACACCTAATATATCTTCGGCTGATATATTATCAAGATATTGCTTTTGGTAATCATAATGCTCGTTCGGCTGGCCGCTAACAGGCACGTAAAATCGTTGTATATCTATTCCGTCGAAGACAAAATGCACCCGTTTGTCTTTTATGAAATATTCCATGTTTGTTTGCTTGCTGCTATCCTTATAAAAGCTGGCGTGGAAATATTTTACCTTGCTCATTATCACATCCAATAAAGTGGCTTTTCCGGCATTTACCATTTCATCTTCGGTAAGGGTTTGGTCGGCTTCGCCCGGCTCATTTAAATTCTTCGAGTTTCTAACGATGGCATGGTCCTTTATATCAACTGTTTTTAATAAATGGCCGTTAACTCCGTATTGCCGCTTATCTGTGCTGTCGTGATAAGTTCTGTCGAGTTTAACATAGTTCAATACCACGTTATCAGTATTTATATTCCACGGATCTAAATTTGTTGTTGACCCTGCGCTAACCGGCGATTGATTTTTTTCGTCGATGCTGATACCACCATTAATTATCTTTCCTCTTTCATTTACCGCAGAAATTGCAAAAGTTGTTTTACCAAATTGAGGGAACCGGTTAAATTCAAACTTGCCCATTTTGTCGGTAACGGTATCCCTTTCAAAATTCTCGTCGCCTTTGGATAATAATACGACCCGCGAATTACTTACAGGCTTGTTGAATAAATTGGTTACTGTACCTTTAACTGTAAATTTAATTTCCGGATCAAAGGCAGGTTTTACGGGCTGGTTTATCTTTTTTTGATCATATCCTACCCAACCCTGTGTTAGCAATAAAGCGTCCAGCGCTTTCCATGACTGCTCGTTGTGCTGCAAATAATAAGCGGGATCCTCTATATAGCCTTTAAGATCAGAAGTCAGCAATAAATTTGATACAATATTATCCGAAACTGCAGCTTCGGTTTTTACCTGGCTATCGTCTGTCACTGCCAGCGAGAAGCTGCCTATTACAGGCTGGCCGGTTTCGTTTTTAACGGTGATGTGCACAGGTATGCTATCGCGGGCGGCATACACAGGCGCATCAGTTTTAAGGTCTATTTTCAAATTATCGGCATGGTCAATAAAGGTAAGCCGTTCATTTAAAGGTTCACCGGCAGCATTCAGGAGTATAAAATGTGCTATCCCTGTAGGAAAAAGTTTCTTCGGTATTTTCGCTGAAGAGTGGTTATTGCTAAAAACAAACGATGCCCCATAACATACAACTCCCCTCGAAATACCAACCAGGTAATATTTATTGTTGCCCGTTTCGGTTGTGTTAAAAGCAGATACCGTCATCGTATCCTTATCCATTGCATTACGTACGGTTAAAACGCTGCCTGTTTTAAGCGGCACGGGCAACGGTATGGTTTTTTTTTCGCCACCCGGTAAACTGATCTCGGCCGTATAGGTTTTGTTAGGCAGTGTTGCTATATCAAATGTGCCCATGCCATAGCGTAAGGTATTTATTTTAGCCAGTTCGTTGCGGTCATTATCATATACACTGCCTTCAATAGCTACGCCCTTCCCGTCTTCACCAATTGCTTTAAACCCTATATGCGATGGTATACCCGCCACAATGGGGCCGCTCTCAGGCATAAACTGTATATCCACATCCTGGGGCCGGTTAACCTTTACAGGGATCAAAGCGCTGCGGGTTTTATCATTTTTATCCTGTACAACAACGGTTAGATTTTTCAAGGGCGTTTGCTGTGGTAAGCTAAAATTCACATTCATCATGCCATCCGGCCCTGTTTGAGCGGTGTTTCGTAGGAGCACTTTTTTGTTGTTTATAACTTTTACCAGCAGATCGTTCGCGGCGGTTTTACCATCGACCCCGGAAAATTTTGCGCCAATCTTAACATCATTACCACTAATTTCGGGTTGCCGCATATTTACAAGCCATGTATTATTACCCCCGTTATTGATGTAAAAGCCTTTCTTAAAAAAATAATCATCGCCAAAATTGCGCATCCAGTTAGTGTACGCGCGAATGGTATAAGTGCCTTCACGAACATACTGTCTATTTAAAGGAATACTTCCCCAGGTAAGGCCTAGCGATGCGGGGAACACAAAGCGCTTAACTACCGCGTTGCTATCATTAAGCAATTCAACATATAAACGACTGCTTAGCGGTGAATATTCAAGCGATTCATTCATTATGTAGCCCTTAAACCAAAGGGTGTCGCCGGCAGAATAATAGGGTTTATCGAATTGTAAAAACGCTTTCTCTACGGGCATCGAACTGTTATAGGTTGTTATTTTCGATATGAGCTGATTGATATTGCCCTGGGCAGGTGTTTGTGCTATGGCGGAAGCTGCAATAAAGTTAGCCAGGAATATAGTTTTAAACAGAAATGATATTTTTTGCATGAAGTACTGATTAATTACACAGACAGTTAAACCTACATAATGCCCACAAGTTTAACATTACTTTAAAAAATAAGTTGTCAGGCCTGGTTTGAGCCATTTTTGAGAATGCACGGTACCTTTGTGAGGTCAAAATTAGCAGGGGCTGACAGAATAAAACCATGTTGTTTGCTCAACAAATGCATGGATAATGCACTTTTTACTGGGTTTAAACAGGAATTATAACGTAATTCGATCTAACTACCTGCCAGGTTCTATATTTTGTATAAATGTGGTTTGTGATTTTTGGCGTAAATTATGCTAATTTTACATTATAACCAATTATTAACGCCTCTGAAAATCGCTAACACTTTACGGCAATTGCTTAAAAAAATGTCGCGCTCTTCTTTTTTAAGCCTGGTGCTGCTTTTGCAGGCCGGGCAGCTATTTGCCCAAAACTCGCTTATTTTTAAACGGATAAATGTAGATAATGGCCTGGCCCAGAACACGGCCATGAGCATTTTGCAGGACAAAAAGGGCCAGATATGGATAGGCACCTTTGAGGGATTAAGCAAATTTAACGGAATTGAATTTAACACCTATAAAAACGATTCGCGGAACCCTGAAAGCTTAAGTAATAACCAGGTGTTTAAATTGCTTGAAGACAGGGATGCCAACTTGTGGATAGGTACTTTAAACGGCGTAAACCGCTACAACAGCAATACCGACCAGTTTATTAGGTATAAACTTGCCGGATCGAAAAAGAAATTCCCTGTACTTGATATGATACAGGATAAAAAAGGAATAATTTGGGCCGGAACCGATGCGGGGTTATTTAATTATGACCCGCACCAACAGAACACCTCAACAAATACCTTTTCGAAAACCAATATCTGTAATGATAAAATACAGTGTTTGTACATTGACCGGTATGAGCATTTATGGATAGGTACAGCTCAAACGCTGATAATTTACGATCTGAAAAACGGAAAGGTTATATCGACGCCGGCTGCCTTAAAGGCACAAACCAAATTATCAAACGTAATTATCAGGAGTGTTATACAGGATCATACTGGCAATTATTGGATCGCTACTGAAACTGAGGGGCTGTTTTTTTACAATATCAAAACTCAAACCTGTATTAATTATAATAAAACTAATGGGCTATTAAGTAATACCGTTAGGGCGCTGATAGAAATAGAGAATAAGGAGATCTGGGTAGGAACCAAGAACGGATTGAATGCCATTAATTTAGCCGACAACCACATTAAGGCTTATTTGCATGACCCGGACAATCCAACCTCATTAAGTCAAAACTCAGTGCGCTGTATACTGAGAGATAAAGAAGGCAGTATATGGATAGGTACTTATAACGGAGGCATAAATGTTGTTTATAACCAATCTGATAATTTCCATAACATAGGCCTTAAACGGGGTAAAAATAATGGTTTATCATCGGGCATAGTGAATGCTATGATGCAGGACAATGACGGCTCGTTATGGATAGGTACTGATGACGGAGGTTTAAATCATATAGACAGCACATTTACCGGCAACCACGTTTATTACCAGGATAATGAACAGAATAAAGAGCTGCTGGGCAACAGTATTAAAGCAATAGTAACCCATGAGGATAAAACAAAACTTTGGGTTGGTACAGGAAACGGCTTGAAGATATTCGACAAAAAACAACGCCAGTTTATTGATGTAAACCTGATAAATAAACCAACTGTTACAGGCCTTATACAAAACTATGTTTTATTAAATGATGGTACCGGGCTTTGGGTGGGAACAAATTTTAACGGCTTGTATTATATACAGAACAACCAGGTGGTAAAACATTACTTGCCATTGGGCAACCCGGGCAACTCGATCGCCTCGGCAAATATTAACTGCTTGCTGCTGGATGGTAACAATTTATGGATCGGTACCAAATCTTCCGGGCTTAGTTGTCTAAATATCCGTAAGCAGGTTTTTGAAACTTACCAGTTTGATGAGGGTAAAGCTAACAGCCTTACCAACAGTTCTGTTTTCAGCCTATTTAAAGATTCCAAAAATAGGTTGTGGATAGGCACTGACGGTGGCGGATTAAATTATTTCGATATTGCCCGCAAGAAATTTTATGCCATAACAGAATCGAACGGTATCCACAGTAATACCATTCATCAAATAGCCGAAGATAAAAGGGGGCGGTTGTGGATAAGCACCAATAAAGGGATATCCTGCATTGGATTTAAACAGTTTAGGATACCTTTTAATGTCGGCAATTTAACAATTGCTAATTACACCGTTCAGGATGGCCTGCAAAGCAATGAGTTTATGAACGGGGCGGGCATTAAAACCAAAAAACAGCAATTAATTTTCGGTGGTATAATGGGGGTTAGCATTTTTGAACCCGACAGTATAAAAACCAATTTGGTGAAACCATCGGTAATATTTACTGATTTCCTGATTTTAAATAAGTCTGTTCCATTCGGCGTCAAAAATTCACCGCTGGCTAAACCTATTAACGAAACAAAGGAAATAACCCTTTCCTATAACCAGGCTTTTTTCAGTATTAGGTTTGCCGCGCTTAATTATATTAACCCCGAAAAAAATCAATTCGCGTTCAAACTTGAAGGGTTTTCTGATAATGAATGGCACAATGTAGTTAACCAGCAAATGGTAACCTATACCAATCTCGATCCGGGTACATACCTGTTTAAACTAAAAGCAGCTAATAATGATGGTATATGGAATGAAACGCCCCGCACCTTAAAAATAATAGTATTGCCCCCCTGGTATAAAACCTGGTATGCTTATTTGGGTTACGCCGCAATTATACTTGCTTTGTTATACCTGTTTAATCAGTATTCGAAAAAAACAGAGCGTTTAAAAACACAATTGGAGTTTGAGTCTGTAAGCCATTTAAAAGACCAGGAACTGGCCCGTAAAAAGCTGAGCTTTTTTATCAATATATCTCACGAAATTAAAACACCATTAACTCTCATTATGGGGCCCATAGAGCGGCTTGCTAAAATGAATGAGGGTAATAATAAGGTTCAGCATCAACTCATGCTGATGCAGCGCAATAGCGAAAGATTGGTAAAGCTAATAAACCAGCTGCTGGATATACGTAAGTTCGACTCGGGCAACATGCAACTGGAGGTTGCTGAAGGTGACGCGGTTCATTTTTTGAAAGAAATATCGCTGGCTTTTACAGGATTGTCTATGTCGAAAAATATTAACCTGGTGTTTAAAAAAGAGGTTAATGAATTACGGGCGTGGTTTGATCGCGATAAATTGGAAAAAGTAATTTATAATTTACTCTCAAACGCCATAAAATTCACACCTGCCTACGGCACCATTGTATTGATGGTAAAACATGAAACCGACGAAAATAGTGATAATTTAGTTATCACCGTTGAAGACAATGGCTGCGGAATACCACCCCAAAACATGAGCAAGCTTTTTAAACAGTTCTACCATGATGAACATGACCAATTGAATGTACGGGGTACGGGTTTGGGTTTGGCATTTTCGAAAGAGTTAGTTGAGTTACACTATGGCAGCATAAAATTAGATAGCAGGCCGGAGCAGGGTGCTGAACGTGGTTTTACCCGTGTTGAGGTAAGGCTGCCGATGGGCAATACACATTTTAAAAATGCCGAGGTTATTGATAATTTTAAGAATAGCGAAGATATAACCGAGTATTTATATTTATCAGCAGAACAACCGGTAAACCAGCAATTTTCGTTACGCAAGGCCGAAATACTTAAAAATGGAATAAATGAAAGGATATCCATTCTCATAATTGAAGATAATGAAGAAGTGCTCAACTTTATAAAAGCCGGGTTTGAAGATGATTTTGAGGTATATACTGCAAACGATGGGTTAGAAGGGTGGAACTTAGCCAAGGAGCATATCCCCGATCTTATTATCAGCGATGTGATGATGCCAAAGATGGACGGGATAGAATTGTGCCGAAATCTAAAATCAGACATTGATACGAGCCACATCCCAATTATACTACTTACCGCCCGCACGCCATTGATCTTTAAAATGGAGGGCCTGGAAACAGGGGCAGACGACTATGTAACCAAGCCATTTAATTTCAGTATCCTCGAGGCAAGGGTATGGAATTTGATAGAGGGCCGGCAGAAGCTGCGCTCAAGATATCAGAAAGAGATCATGCTCGAACCTCAAAACATTGCTATAAGCGAAACAGATGGGTTATTTTTAGGTAAAGTACTGGCTTTTATTGAGGCTCATATGGGCGATGAAACTTTGAATGTTGAACAGCTTAGCGATGCAGTGGCAATGCATCGAAACACATTCACAAAAAAAATAAAAGCCTTAACCGACCAAACGGCTGTTGAATTTATTCGCAGCATTAAACTTAAACGGGCTTCACAATTATTATCACACGGACAATTAAATGTAAACGAAGTAGCGTATAGCGTTGGGTTTTCAGATGTAAATCATTTCAGAAAATGTTTTAAAGAACAATTTGGCTATACGCCCAAAGAACATATTGTTTTTAATAAAGAAAACATTTAAAATAAAAAACGGTTTTTTTAATATAAACCTGTTAAAAGTGCATTACCCATGCATTTATTCCCCAAAATTCATGGATTTGTGCTCCTGTATGTCCATAGTTTTGTAATCAACTGCAATAATACATTTCCTGAAAATTGAGATCCGGGTAATTTACAGGCTTCATTCAGGATGTGATTTTTAGATGCAGCTAACCAATTAGTATGCCCGGCATACACTTTATTAACCAAACAAATTAAACAATTATGAGTAAATTGTACTTAAAGAGCTTCATGTGTTTGTGGCTTTCTTTAATTTTTTACGGGCACAATGCTTATTCGCAACAAGGCAACCCGGGTTCGGCAACGTCTCAAACAATTACAGGTACTGTAAAAGATGCTAAAGGCGAGGCGCTTATTGGCGTTAACGTTTTGCTGAAAGGTACCCAGGTCGGTACATCTACAGACGTAAACGGAAAATTTTCCATTAAGGTACCCGGCACCAAGACGGTATTAGTATTTAGCTATATAGGCTATGCTTCTACAGAGGTTACGGTAGGTAATCAAAAAACAATTGACGTGGTTTTAACTGAGACCGAATCGACCCTTAATGAGGTGGTGGTTACCGGCTATGGCCAAACCGTAAAGAAAAGCGACCTGGTTGGATCAATAGGTAGCATGAGCGCCAAACAATTAAAAGAACGCCAGCCAACCAGCTTCGCAGAGGCGCTTGAAGGGCAGATAGCGGGTGTACAGTCAATTACCGATGGCGGCGACCCATTGTCTCCGGGTTCTATACAAATACGCGGTATGTCGTCATTAAACAGCGGCAACGGCCCGCTGTATGTTATTGATGGTATATTAAATGACGACGCCAGTTTTTTAAATCCGCAGGATATCGCAACTATTGAAGTTTTAAAGGATGCGGCATCTTCAGCAATTTATGGTGTTCGTGGCGCTAATGGTGTTATTTTAATTACAACCAAGAGCGGCCAGGAAGGGAAAGCCCGTTTGAATATAAATTATTACCATCTTTTTGGGCGGTTAGCGCATAAACTGCAAACTACTTCGGCGCGTGATATTACCTACTATCGCCGTATTGAAAATGGCGGGGCCGGTACAGGTGCAGCTGTAAATCCCGATTCTGTCAGTACATATGACAATAAGGATAATGACTACCAGGATTTGCTATACCGTACAGGAAATAAAGACAATATTAACATAAGTGTTGCCGGCGGGCAGAAGGGCCTGCTATATTATGGTAGCTTGAATTATATAAATGACCAGTCTATTATTCTTGGCAGCTATGCAAAAACCTTTACAACTTTGTTTAATATAGATTACCAGGCTACAGATCAGTTTAAAATCACTAATCACATATCTGTAAATTATGTTACCGGTAATACGGTTGATATTGGTAGTACGGCAAGTACGGTTTTTCAACGAAATCCGTGGGTTTCCCTTTACAGGCCCGATGGGTCAATGGCGGGTTATGTTGAATCGAAAAAAAATCCTTTAGCTTATGCGCTGCTAAGTGAAAACGTGCCGACAAGTTATATTATCCAGGATGATTTGATCGGAAGCTACCAGATCTATAAGGATTTGCGCTTTACTGCTTCAGGTAGCGCAAGGCTTGATGATTTTAACCGTCAAACTTTTGTACCCCTGTCTATCACTTCGGGCGGCCTGGGGCCAAACAGCGGGACTTCGTATGTTGACAACAAACTGCTATATGACCTGCAGGCGTTTTTCAACTACAGCAAAACAATTAATATAAATCACTCGATTACGGCTGTAGTAGGATTTAGCCGCGACCGCCACAATGATAATGGCTACAACCTTGCACTTCAAAATTATTTAAGTGAAGCTATCCGTGTATCAAGCGTTGCTTCATTGGTTAATACAGGCATAAACAGTACGGCAACGTATAGTTCAACCGAGTCGATTTTTGCACGTGCCCAATACTCCTATAAAGGCAAGTATATTGTTAACGGGACATTTCGCCGGGATGGTTCATCAAGGTTTGGGGACCAAAATAAATGGGGAGATTTTGGCGCGGGAGGTTTTGCATGGCGGTTTTCGCAGGAAAATTTCATGAAATGGTCTAAAAGCTGGCTTGATGATGCTAAGTTTAGGTATAGTTATGGCGTACTCGGGAATGATAACCTGACCGATTTTGGCTACTCAACCCTGCTTAATTTTGGTGTGGGAACCGTTACAACAAACAGTGGTGTATATAATGGAAATAATGGGGTTTATGTAAGCCCGAATTTAGGAAATCCTACACTACACTGGGAAAAAACAACTATTCAGAATTTCGGGATCGACCTTACCATGTTTGGCGGAAGGGTGACGGTAACACCAGAATATTATATAAAATTGACCAATGGCCTTTTATCCTCACAAATTTTACCCGAAGAAACAGGCTTAAAGTCGGGTGCTATAAATTTAGGTAATATTACAAATCATGGGTTTGAACTTACCATAAGTGCTACCCCTATTGCAAAAAAGGATTTTTCGTGGAACATAAGTGGTAACGTTACTTTACAGGACGCAGGTTTAATAACCTATCTTAACCCTACTGCAACTGCTATACAGGGTTCATACCTGATTAAACAAGGTGGACATATTGGTGATTTTTACCTGTTGAAAAACCTGGGTGTTTATCAGTGGGATGTATCTAATGAATATGACGTACAGGGCAACAGGCTTTTACCTGTTGGTGTTAATGCCGCAGGCACAAGCGCCACAGGGTATACAGAAGCCAACGGAACCCCCTATACCGGTACTATGCACCAGCTAACCAGGAATGGTAAAATATTAAACGGAGGCAGTACCATTTGGCAGGATATTAACAATGATGGAGTGATTGACGAAAATGACCGGCAGGTTTTGGGGAATGCTATTCCAAAAATACTTTTCGGAATAAACGACTTCATTACCTACAAAAACTGGACGTTGAATTTCTTGTTTAACGCCGCATTTGGTAATAAAGTTTATAACTCAATTGCCAACGGGCTGAATGTTGAGTCATCAAATTATACACCTCCAACTGTAGCGGCTATTTATAATTCATGGATAAAACCCGGCGATATTGCTATATATCCAAATATGAGCGGGGCTGTTAAAGATACTTATGGCTCAATTGCAAATGGTGAAAATAGTTTATATCTTGAAGATGGGGCATTTATCAGGCTTTCAAGCGTTAAATTATCATATAATCTGCCGGCAAGTATTCTTTCGAGAATAAAAGCAAGGTCATTTAACGTTTACGCGTATGGTAATAACCTGCTTACCTGGTCAAATTATAGTTGGTATGATCCGGAGTTTACTACAAGCAACCCGCTGCAACCAGGCTTTGATAACGGAAAGTATCCGCGTCGGAGGGAAGCAGGTTTGGGTATAAATGTTGGATTCTAATAATATAAATAAGATATGAAAATGAAAAGGATTTTAATTATTGTCGCAATGTTTATAATAGCTATAGGCATTGGCAGTTGTAAAAAAGATATATCACTTACGCCATCAAGCGGTGTAACTATAGATAATTACTTCAAAAACCAAAATGATATTACAGCCAGTTTAGCCGGTATTTATTCGGCTTTCCAGGAAGAAATGATGGGTGCGGGAAGCGCCAGCGACGAAGGTTACGGAGGCAGGTATAATTATTGGGGAGATGTTCGCGGAGATGCTTTTACAGGATCTACCTACGCGACCTATAGTGTTGTAGAAATGGCTCATAATACTTTAGAATTTTCTAACGCGGCTGCAGATTGGGCGGGTTTATATAAAGTTATCAGCCGCACTAACCTGGCTATTCAATATTATCCACAAGTGCCGGCTACCGATCCTAATGTTACCCCAACCATTTTAAATAACTCGCTCGCACAGGCATATGCCATGCGTGCCGAAAGTTATTTTTATATTGTAAGGGTTTGGGGCGACGCGCCCATGTGGACAGCGCCTTACCTGGATATTACGCAATCGGGAAGCAAGCCGCAAACCAAGGCAATAACGCTAATTGACTCGTTAATTATACCCGACCTGAAAAAAGCATATTCGCTCATCCAAAAAAACCAAACACCTACTATTTGGTACATGAGCGAGGGCGCTATTTGCGCAACACTGGCTGATGTATATATGTGGAGGGCCACAGCTACGGGTGGCGGCGGCGCTGCTGATTATCAAAATGCTATTACATGGTATAAAAACTTATTCCTGGCAAAAGGCGCGTTAGGCAAGGCTTATGGGGCTACAAATGCCAACTTAGAACCTGCAGCTACGTGGAAAAATGTGTTCCTGACACCAACAAATTCAAACGAACCTATCTGGAGTATTTATTGGGACTACACAGTAAATGGATGTGCATGTATACCCGTATTTGTTGGATTATCCAATAACCCCGTTCAGTTAGATGCAAATTTTCAAACCAAATGGAAGGCGCTGTATAAAACAGACATCCGGGTTAAATTATCAATTGATACTTTAAACACTTTAAATCACATTAATATGCTGTACAAATATTATAATTTAACACCTACTGCAGCAGGTATAACCCCGGTTGCAAGTAACCTGAACTTTAATGTGTATTTTCCCATGTACAGGTTAAGTGATGTTTTCCTGGAGTATGCCGAAGCTGCCGCGCAAACTAACGATTTGCCAACAGCGTTAACGTACCTAAATTATATACACTCCAGGGCTTCTACTACCGGCGCTACGTATACAGCAGCACAGTTGCCGACAAGCGCCGCCATGATAGATGCCATTTTGCAGGAAGACCAATATGAATTGTTGGGCGAAGGCAAACGCTGGTTTGAACTAATACGCACTAACCATGTGCATACGCTTATGGACCCGATATTAAATGTTCGTAATGGTACTACCGACCCAATAACCGGGATAACCACCCCTGTAACCACAGGGTTTATTGATGCGCCAAACAGGTATTTTTGGCCCGTGAGCCAAAGTGCGCTAAACGCTAATACATTATTAAAACAAAACCCAGGATATTAATTATGAAAAAGATAAATTTTGCCTCGATAGCGATCATAGTAGCATGCTTGAGTTTATGCACCGTGTTTTCAAGTTGCCTTAAGCTGCAAAAAGATTTTAACAGGCCAACTAATGTTGATACACTTGACGCGCATTTATATAAAACCGCGTGGGCTTATTTAAAAGCGCGCGCGTACGGAAGCAACACCGATACCATATTCCGCAGAATGTATGATGGTATAATCTACTCGGGAATTGATACCAATGAGTATATTAAGACCGGCCGTACTTTTATATTTTTATCGAATAGTGAGATCACCACTTCAAAAACCGGTTTATGGGCTGTGGTTCTTAACGGCGCCACGGCAGGTAAAAACTGGACCAGTTATTCAAAAGCTGATGTGAAGAACTACTTATCGTACCTTATTGCGTTGGGGATATACTCACACTATAACACTGGAATAACTGATGTTCCGTTTACTACACTTGCACCAGCGGGAACCTATACGACAAATCCGGCCGGGTTTAAGTTCCCGGGTACATTTGTTTCAAATCCCAATTCAATAATGAACGTACACGTTTCCAACGCGAATACAGTAACGTCGCAGCTTGATTATCCGATAGTAATAAATGCTACGACCAATATAACGTCGAGCGATCTGCTGGCTACGAATGGGGTGGTACAAGTTGTGAATTCGGGTACCGGCGTTATCACACCCATAATACCTCAATAATTTTCAACGTGTTATTGCAGCTTATAAAGCTGCAATAACACGCTTTTAACCGATCTCATTATATTTAACAAAAGTTAAACACTACCAGTTTCCGGGGCTTAACTGCATGGCGGTGATTTATACTGAAGAATAATTTCAAACCAATTAATTAGTATAAGCGTGATGAAAAAAATAATTTTACTACTGTTTGTTGTTGCAATAACTATACGGGCGAGCGCGCAGTACGTAAGTTTAACAAATGATGAATTTGGAAAACTTAAAAACCTGGTAAACACTGACCCGGCTGCGAAGTCGGATTTTGATCAATTTAAAACATTGGCCAATAAAGCCTTAACTGAGCAGCCCGATCCAATTGAAAGAATCGCATCGGAAGGAAAGCTGGCAGGTGATCCGGCTAAAGTAAAAACCGCAAAATCTGTCGAAGACATGGATAAAATATATGCGCTGGCGCTGGTATATAAAATTGACAATAATAAGGCCTGTCTTGATAAAGCTGCTGAATACCTTTTAGCCTGGGCTAAAGTAAATAAATCGTGCGGCGACCCCATAGACGAAACAAAACTTGAAAATTTGATCATAGGATATGATATTATCCGCAACGATGTTAACTCCGAAATAAAAAAAGCAGTTGATAGCTGGCTCCAGGATATAGCCGATGGTGAATTAAACAGTAAATATATGGCGCCCGGTAAGGGTACTGCTATTAATAACTGGAACTCGCACCGCATTAAAATTATCGCCATGATCGCTTACACACTGCACAATGATAAATTCGAAAAGATCAGTCAGCAGGAACTCACTAAACAGATAGCGATAAACTTATACCCTGATGGTTCGGGCTATGATTTTATGGAAAGAGATGCGCTGCATTACCATATTTACACATTGGAGCCATTAATTGTTGCCGCCACGGTAATATACAGGGCAACAGGCAAGGATTATTTTAATTATGAATCCGAAAAAGGATCATCTATAAAAAAATCAGTCGATTTTTTAGTGCCATTTGTAAATGGTGAAAAAACACACGGAGAATTTTTAAACAGCCGCGTAGCTTTCGACAGGGCAAGGGCAAATAATAACGAAAAAGAATATCAGCCAGGCTCTAAGTTTAATCCTCAAAACGGGGTGCATGTTTTACAGCAGGCTGCATATTTTAACAATAAATATTTGGCCGCAATACAGCAGGTAGCTCCCAGTGGCAATCGCCGAATTAATGATTGGGAATTGATATTGAACAAAGCGCGCAAATCGGTGCAATAAATTAGAAAAACAGCCAATGCGTTTATTCTTAAGTAAAAAAATGATATTATTTATAAGGGGTAACAAAATACCGGCGCTTATAGTTGTTGCATTGTTAGGGTTAAACACCACAGCAATTGCTCAAAAAATTGATATTGCCCGGCAATTTAAATATGCGCAGCAGCAAACAACCTACATGCTTGAGGCGCTTAAAACCGCTGATACAAGCAAAGGGCTGGTATCGCCGCGCACTTTTGAAGATGGGAAGTTAAAACTGGTAAATTCAAAAGACTGGACAAGTGGTTTTTTCCCGGGAATCTTATGGTACCTGTATGATTACACCAAAGAAAAAAAGTGGCTTACACAGGCGCAGGCATTTACCGCTAAACTTACCGATGAACAATATAATAAAACAACCCACGATTTGGGGTTCATCATCTACTGCAGTTTTGGCAATGGGTACCGTTTAACCGGGAATGAGGCATACAAAAAAGTAATTATCCAGGCGGCTCGTTCGTTGAGCACCCGTTTTAATGCCAAAACCGGTGTAATACGCTCATGGGATCATAACAAAGACAAATGGAAATACCCGGTAATTATTGATAACATGATGAACCTGGAGTTGCTTTTTAATGCCACCAAACTTACCGGCGATTCATCATTTTATAAAATTGCGGTATCACATGCAAATCATACTATACTTAATCATTTCAGGCCCAATTACAGTTCATACCACGTGGTTGACTATGACCCCGAAACCGGTAAGGTAATCCAAAAAAACACCGCGCAGGGTTATAGTGATGAATCAGCATGGGCAAGGGGGCAGGCATGGGGGCTTTATGGCTTTACCATGTGTTACCGTGAAACAGGCGATAAACGGTATTTGGCCCAGGCGCAAAACATAGCCAAATTTATTTTTAACAACCCAAACCTTCCAAAGGATCTTATTCCCTATTGGGACTATGATGACCCGGCCATTCCAAATACGCCGCGCGATGTATCTGCCGCGGCAATTATGGCTTCGGCTTTATATGAATTGGCAACTTACAGTACAAATAACAATTTTAAAGAAAAGGCAAATATCATATTGGCTAATTTAAGCGAACATTACAAAGCGCCCCTAAATACCAATGGTGATTTTATACTGCTGCATAGCACCGGCCATAAGCCTGCAAAAAGTGAAATTGATGTGCCGATAACTTATGCCGATTACTATTACCTGGAAGCGTTGCTGAGAAGCCGTAAGTTTGTTAAGAATTAAACAGGTATTCTTTATACATAACGAGAGTTAGTAATACAATTTAAATATGATACAAAGCGATCTATTTCAAGATAATGAAGCTACGGATTGGGAAACCGTAGGAGAGGGCGTGCAACGGCAGGTGTTTGGATATGATGATAAACTAATGCTGGTAAAAGTAAAGTTTGAACGGGGAGGGTGTGGCGAGTTACATAGTCATGCGCATTCACAGGTAGCTTACGTAGAGAGCGGTGTGTTTGAAATGACCCTGGGCGAAACAAAAAAACTAATAAGTAAAGGTGATGGTTATTATGTACCCCCTTTCACTATACATGGTTGTGTTTGTTTGGAGGCGGGGATGTTAATCGATGCCTTCAGCCCTTGCCGGTTGGAATTTATTGGCGGAGGTGCGTTATAAAAGAAATTTACCGGGTGCATACTTAGTTTTTGAAGGCATAATAATTAAGCGGTTTTTAACCAGCGCTGATGAAAGATTGAAAAATCAATATCAAGATAAATCCCGGATAAAATACCCCAGGCACATACTTCTCATAGGTGGCTGTAAAAATTGGTAAATAGGGGTATGGTGATGTGCGGCGTTCGGCCGCCATCACCTTTCAGGGGATATCATATTGTATAAAACAAAGCGGAGAGGGAGGGATTCAAACCCCCGGTACCTTGCGGTACACCTGATTTCGAATCAGGCACATTCGATCACTCTGACACCTCTCCGGATATTATAGGCTAAACAAAAAATCCTGCAGTATGCAGGATGTATTTGCTTCTTTTGGCGGAGAGCTAGGGATTCGAACCCCAGGACCTGTTACAGTCAACAGTTTTCAAGACTGCCGCAATCGACCACTCTGCCAGCTCTCCGGGGTCAAAAGTACAAAACCGTGCCGAATTGGCAAACCCGAAATGTGCTTTTTTTAAACAAGTGTTTAATTGAAGATAATCTATTGAAAAACAGATAATTGTATCTTTATTCTGTTTGATTTTCGATGCGGAACGAGTTATAACGCGGCCTTACAACTTTTATATTTCGTTTAGAAAGGTCAATACTCGCGTTTAATTCGAAACCAATTAGCAGGATAAGCGAGTTTAAATACAGCCACAGCATTACAACTATTATAGTACCAATTGAGCCATAAAGCTTATTATAGGAGGAAAAGTTGGTGATATAGTAAGTAAACCCCAGCGAAGTTAAAACCGCGAGGCCGGTTGCCAAAATTGATCCCGGGTTTAAAAAACGCCACTTCAGTTTATGTCCAGGGCCATAACGATAAAGCAGGGAAGTGGTAAAAAAAAATATCCCCACAATGATCAGCCACCTGGATAAGGCGATAATATATATCCAAAAATGCCCCTTACTATCCATTTGGCTTTGCAGGTAACTGATTACACTTTGGCCCGCTATCATTATAGAAATAGCAAGTAATAATGCCATACTGATAACTACCGTAAGCAGCATTGCAACAAGCCGGCGTTTTAGCCAGGTTCTTTTTTCAATGATCAGGGATGAGTTGTTAAAGGCCCGCATTAAATTACTTACCCCATTAGTGGCAAAATACAAGGCCGTAATAAATCCTAACGACAGCAAATTGCCGTGTGGGCGTTTTATAATATCGTCAATAGTATTCTGAAAAGCCAGGTAGGCATTTGGTGGCATGATAGCCTGTAATATGTTCAATAATTCGGCCTGGAAGTTTTTTACAGGAACGTAGGGGATAAGGGTAAACAAAAATATAGTAGCAGGAAACAGCGCCAGCATAAAATTATAAGCCAGCGACGATGCCTTATTTAGCAAGGAATCTTCTAAGAATTCATTGACCAGTGAAACGATAACTGCGTATAGTGAAAGGTTGCCAAACCCCGGAAGGACAATTGATCGGGTCCATTCAGTAAAGGCACGGTAATATTTTACCCTGCGAAGCAGTAAACGATGCAACCATCTCATTTCGAAGCTAATTTACTTAAAAAATGGCTTTAACTTATCAAGAAAATCGCGTGCCGGCAGGCAGGGGCGGCTAGTGGCCATATTAACAAAAACAAGCAGCGTTTCGGCTAAATGTATCAGTTCTTCCTTTTCATTAAAAAATTCATACCTGAAATGAATTTTTACACCCGGCATTTTATCCATTATTACCTTTACGGTAATTTCTTCATCATATAGTGCCGGTTTTAAATACTTGCATTTCATCTCCAGCACAGGCATCATTATTCCCGATGCTTCCATGCCGCTGTAAGTTAACCCCAGGCTGCGCAGCATTTCAACACGGCCAACTTCATAAAATTCGGCATAATTGCCATAATACATGTAGCCCATTTGGTCGGTTTCGCCATAGCGTACCCTTATTTTGGTGGTGTGTTCAAACATTATTTTTTAATGTTATGTTCGTCCAATGCCTTTTGAAATTTCCGGGCATTAATTTCATGTTCGGCTTTAGTAGCGGCAAAGTTGTGCCGGTTTGAAAAATCAGCCTTGGCTACCATATATAAATAGTCGCTTTTTTTATAGTTAAGTACAGATTTTACCGCGTTAACCGACGGCATCATAACCGGACCGGGGGGCAAACCGGTATGTACGTAAGTATTATACGGCGAAGGATTGGTGAGATATTTATTTAATACACGATGAATAGTAAAATCGTGCATCGCAAAAATAACAGTAGGATCTGATTGTAATTTCATGCCTTTACGCAGCCTGTTAAGGTATAAGCCGGCAATGGTTGGCATTTCATCATCGTACACCGCTTCCGCATCAACTATTGAGGCCAGTATAGACACCTGTGCAGGGCTGAGGCCAATGGCTGCTGCCTGCTGTTTCCGTTCGGGTGTCCAAAAATTTTCATAATGGGCATACATGCGTTTAAAAAGCTTTTCGGGCGATACATTCCAGTAAAACTGGTAGGTATCGGGCATAAACATTACAAAAGCATCGTCGGTATTAAACCCATATTGCTGTACAAATTTTGCAGAATCCAGGTAATGAAGCAGGGTTAACGAATCAGTTTCCAGTTTGCTGCCTGCAAATGCCGCGAACTGCTCCTTCGTTCTGAAAACATGGAAGGATAATTCTACAGGGTCCTGTTCGCCCAAAGCAAGCATTCGGATAAATTTCCGGTTGCTCATGCCTTCATGCAGACGGTACCTCCCGGGCTTTACCCGCTCAACGTATTTCATATTATGGGCGGCCCATGAAAATGTTGTAGTATCTTTTACTATACCTTCATCGCGAATAGTTTTATAAACGCTGTCGAAATTTTCGCCTGTATGTATATACAGGTATTCTTTATTGCCGGTAACATTGGGGCCAAAATAGCGCAGGTAATAAAATAATAAAGTGCCGCCCAGGCCTATAACAACCAGCACTGCCAATACTATAATAAATTTCCTGAATATTCCCCCGGATGATGCTTTTCGTTTAGCCATGATAGTTTAAATATTGTTGGCGATGCAAATTTTGAAGTGTTGATTCGCCTGTTAGTCGTTGTATGCTAATTTTTACCATAACAATAATATTGTTGGTTTTGTTATAGCTTGTTTTGCCTTGTTTTTAATTAAATTGAGATAACGGACATATTTATCGTAATATCATAGGTATGATATTTAGCTTATTTTATAATGCTATTAAAATGGCCCGGTTTTTTTGCCCTGTTTAACTGTAATGTTTATTCTTGTACCTATACTTACTTTACTTGAAGAATCTGTCTTCATTGGCGACTGTGCCACAATAATTAAATTGCTTGAATCAGCAGTAACAGGCCCCAAATATGTAATGGTACCAAGCGTTAAACCCGAATGATTTATGGGAAACCTTGCCTCGCTTAGTTCCAGGTTTATTAAATCAGGTACAGGTACTTCGCTTTCCCCCGCACCATCACCCAGCACCAGGTCGAGTTTTGAACCTTTTGGTATTTTTGTACCCGCTTTAATACTTTGCCCGGCTAATTTTATTTCAAGCACTACATTGCGGGCAATATCGGCGCGGTAAGTGGTGTCGCCAACCTTTAACCCATTATTTGCTAAAATGGCCGCAGCCTCGGCGAAGGGTTTTTGCTCAATATCAGGTAATGAAACCGGGGGAGCCTTGAGGGTAACCATAGTTAAATAAATTACCCGGTTTTCTTTCACGTTGGTTTCAGGGTCAGGGTCCTGTTCTATAACTGTGCCGGGGGGAGCGTCGCGGTAAACAGTGTCTACCTCGTAACGAAACCCCTGGTCATTTAATATGCTTATGGCCCGCTCAATAGGCATTCCTTTTAGATTAGGAACCGGTATACCCGACCCATGATTGGTATAAAACCCCAGGCTGAAAAAGGCTATTAAAACTACAGTTATAACCGAACCTATGGCCAACAGCAAAGTGTTTCGAAACGATTTAGTTTTTAAATAGGCCAAAAATTTATCCATCAGTAGGTATAAATTATTATACTTGATCAAGCATCAAACATAAGGATTATTTCGGATTTATGTAGTTTGAAAAGTAATGAACTAATTAAGTATTTACTGCATCGCTGCTTCAAAAAATATTTATATTTGGACGTATGGTAACCAAAAATATAGCGCTTTTGGCCGGAGGTTTTACCGGCGAATATGAAGTATCATTAAACAGCGCACAAAATATAGCCGCCAATTTAAATAAGGATAAGTATAGAGTTTACACTATATTGGTTAACCGCGACAGGTGGTTTTATGAATCGGGAAGCGACAGAATAGATGTTGACAAAAACGATTTCAGCATTACACTCAACGGTACAAAAATAAAGTTCGATTTTGCCTTTATTACTATTCATGGTACACCCGGCGAGGATGGCAAATTACAGGGCTACCTCGACCTGGTTAATGTTCCGTACAATACCTGCGATGTTACTACATCAGCCATCAGCATGAATAAGGCGTATACCAAAACCATAGTGCAGGGTATCCACGGGTTGCATACGGCACGTTCCATGAGGTTATTTAAAAAGGATGGCCATGATATCGGCACAATTGCCGCTACTTTAAAATTCCCGTTGTTTATTAAACCCAATAATGGCGGCAGCAGCGTAGGAATGAGCAAGGTTTATAATGCTGCCGCTTTGCCCGGTGCCATTAGCCAGGCTTTTAATGAGGACGACGAGGTTTTAGTTGAAGAGTTTATAAAAGGGCGTGAGTTTAGCATAGGCATTGCCCGTTTGCACGGGAAAATAAAAGTTTTGCCCGCAACAGAAGTTATTAGTTCGAAAGATTTTTTTGATTACGAAGCTAAATATACAACCGGTGTATCGCAGGAAATTACTCCCGCCGATTTAAGCCCCGCCAAAAATAAACAGATAACCGAAATTGTTACCGAAGTTTACCTGCGCCTTAATTGTAAAGGAATGGTGAGGATAGATTTTATTTTGCTGGATGAAACCGAAGATTTCTATTTTATTGAAATAAACACTACGCCCGGCCAGTCATCAAACAGCCTGATACCCCAACAGGTGCGGGCGGCGGGTATGAGCCTGCCCGATTTTTATGGAGAATTAATTGAAGGGAATTTGTAGGTATAACCAAGGGCTGTCTAAAAGCAACAGCTTCGGACCACCTGGTCCACCTGGTCCGGGGTGGTCCAACCTGGTCCGGGGTGGTCCACCTGGTCCACCTAACCCCATAAAATCATTTTTAAACACTTTCCGGGAATTTCAGTACGGAAAAACAAGTAATGGCACCGTGATATTTGCCGGCAGCGAACCGGTTATACATTCGCCAATTACCTTTTTAAAATGAAAACGGCTTTTAACCATGACCAACAGATCATTGTTCAATCCATTTATAATAACATCAATGGCGGTGGTTAAATTCTTTTCTTTTATATTATTAAAAAAAAGGCGGTCGTAATTTACCCGGCGGCAAAAGTCGCCATTAAAAATATCGCAGGCATAGTGTTCTTCAATATCAGGCAAACCTTTTGCTGATAAATGGGCAATTGACAGATCGGCCTGCCAGTTTTTAGCGAGTTCGGCCAGGTATCTCACTATAGGTAAACGGCAATAGCGCAGGTCGGCAATATAAACCAAACGTTCAATAGATTTTAACGGAAAGCTTGCAGGGATAAGCAATAACGGGCATTCTATTTTATTTAGTAAAGTATTTAAATTTATTTGGCTGTTTGTTGTTAAATGCGCGTTCATGCCTTTAACAACCATCCACGCATTATTTTTATTGATCAATTCCGCGAGTTGATTTTCATTAGCTTCCGAAATATCAATTTCTTTTATTGACGGCTCAAGTTCACTTTTATCAAACATAGTTAAGGAATGCCCAGGCAAACCCGGCACCGTTTTTTTAAATGTATAATTTTGTGAACCTCCTGCAAGCGCCTTCTCTATTACGGGTTTCTCAACCTTTTGAATGTTAGCCAATAAAATAGAAGCATTCATTTTTGCAGCCATCATTAAGGCAAATTTTGCCGCATGTCCGGCATCAGGCGAATTATCATTAATAATAATAATGGTCTTCATATTATTAAGGTTAGAAGATGTATATAAAACTTGAAAAAAATTGGCAGTTATAATTGATACAAATCATAAATTGATTTTGTTTGCTGCTTATAAAAAAATATTAGCAGGACTGTATCGCCCTAAAAAAAAGTTAGGACTTTTTGTTAATGATCCTGTAGAGAGTTTACCAAAGATAACGGGAGAAAGTGTTGAAAGTATATAGGGGTAGTGACCTGGAAAGGGGAGATATATGCTAAAGTATAACCAGGCCTAAAAGATTAAAATAGGCATCCCTGTAACTGAATTTTTTTACACTGCCATCTTGCTGGGGTACTTCTTTATCGCCTGTAATTTCCAGGCTGGCAAATTCGCTTTCTTTTAGTTCAGGGTATTGGGCCTCAAATTCTTTTTTAACAAGGTCTTTAAAATCAATTTCGCATTGCTCTTTCGCGCCAGGGTCTGCCGCGCGCTCTTTTATCAGGTCAAGCGCCTCCTGGTATTCTTTAATACATTGGTCGGCGGCAATTTTGCAGGCATTAATATTATTAGCCAGCTGAAACGGCTGAATACCCGAACATGCCCTTAATATTACGCACGATTGGCTAATGGTTTGCAGATCGAAAATATTAAATGATTTTTTTATTTTTTTCATGTATAGGGTTTATATATAGTCTTACAGTACTATCCAATTTGTTCCATTATAAAATACCGGTACAACTGAACTTCCGCCACCCACTACAGTAGCTAAAGGTACTGGACTGGTAGCATCTGTTACATAGGCAATATCGCCCCTTGTTCCAAATGGTAAAGTAGATACAGTATAGTTTTTAAGATTAGCAGCAGCTCCCACAATAATCCCCTCTGTAAAAACAGCACCCCCAACATTATCAAAAGTAACTAATGCTGTTGCATCATTTTTTAGAAATGAATAACCCCAATCAGAATAAAACTGCATGACATAGGGATTACCGGCTCGGGTATTGCTACTTAGTCTAATTGATTGCCCGTGAGTTTCGCTTGGGTTGCCTATATCTATATAAGAACCAGCGGTATAGTTTATTGGTGCCGCTGCTGTTAATACCCCCCCTGCTAATGGTAAATAACTTCCATTAACATAAGCGGTAGTAGCCACTTTTGTACTATTATCTCCAGGTGATTGTGTAGTTGCTGTTGTGCCGTTAGGTAACGCTGTTGACCATGACGGTATTCCCGATGAAATAGTTAATAACTCTCCAGAGCTACCTATTCCTAATCTTGTAGGAGTTCCTGATGATCCTCCATATATCATATCGCCTAAAGTGGTCATAGGATTTGTAGCAATTGTTCTCCTTGTCGGGGTTGTAGTAGTATAGTATAAATTTGTACCATCAAACTCTATGGCCCCGGCTTCCGGTGTGGTTAAATTTGTACCTGCGGTTAGCTTCATGGGGGCAGTGCCCGCGGTTGCAGTTCCGGCTTTGATATGAAAACTGGCAGTTGGGGTGGTGGTGCCGATGCCGACATTGCCACCATTTGGATTGATTACAAAATTATAATGCAGCGACTGATCGGTACGGTCGTCACACTGCAGCCATGAATACACGGGACTTGCTGCGCCGTTAATCCCCATATCAAGTGATACGCCGCTTGCGGCAGTTATTCGTGAAATTGCTGTTGCAGTAGTGCCCGAGTTGGCAGGAGCGGCGTCAGTACCGAATACCGTAAGTTTTGTCGTTGGTACTGTTGTGCCGATGCCTGCATTACCAATAACAAATAAATCCATTTCAAATTGTACCGGGTTACCTCCTGTTGTGGTAAATAGGTTTGCGTCTCCTAACGCAACTGGAAACTCAAGATTTAGAGATGTATAATTTGATGCGCTAATAATATAAAACGAATTAAGGCTTTGTCCGTAATTAACTTTCCCATTACCTGTTGCTGCCGGTATGGATAAATTATTTGCACCTAACGTAGAGATTGTTCCATCGTCAGCTATTTCAATATATGGCGGATCACCTGAATCGTACCCGGCATGAAAAACAATTACCTTGCCCGTGCCGGTAGAATTATCGTTAGTATTATATATATATGAATCGGTTGAAAGTATATTAAATCCGAGACCACTTTGTTTTATTGTATTTTGATTTTGAATATATGAAGAAGAACCTGTACCGGGTGCAGCCCCTATATCACTTAATACCTGTGCTGCGGTGCGATATTCTAATAACCCTCCATTGCTAATCACAAAATTATTAGCGCTACCCGCACCTATAGCTACTGTCAGCGTACCATCTAAAGTTAAATTGCCACTAAAATGCCCGTTGCCAACAACATCAAGTTCGAAACCTGGCATTGTTGTGCCAATGCCTATTTTACTGGCGTACAAATTATAGGGGATTAAATCAAGATCGGCCATAGTATTTTTTATTTAAATTTTAAGGAGTAATATCAGGTTTTAATGATGTTTTTGGAAAATTAGGTAGCAGTTTAGATATTTAAAGTTAATAACTCTATTGATAAATCAAAAACAAATAATATAATGCAAATTCTTTAAATATTCCCAAATGCCCCGCAGGATCCTCTGACGAAAATCTGCGGAGACAAACAGACAACCCATATCGACAAGTCTTTGTTAAATTCAATTTCATTAACTCCTTATCCTGATAATTTTTTGTATTTCAACTATCAGGTAATAAATAATTTGTGTAACAATTTGCCCCTTAATTTCGTTACTTGATAGTAAGTGTTTAATACACAGCAGCAGACAGTAGAGCGCGTATGAATAAGTATAAGATATCTACCAGATTTTTATTTTCATTAGTGTTATTTATGGCTTTTGCTGTTTCGCAGGTTTTTGCGCAAACCCTAACCATACATGATTTTGTAACCGGTATATATACGCCCGGTTCAAGTATCGGGGTTCCGTTTACCATTAACTCTAATACTGCTAACTGCATCCAGCAGAATAACCAGTTTAATTTATACCTGGCTGATCCGTCAGGCACTATTATTTCGCCTGTTATTGGCAGCTTCTCAGGTTTTTACGGAACATTTGTAAATGGGAAAATACCTCCCGGCACCGCGCCGGGTACCTATACCCTGGTGATAAAGGCTACCAACCCTGTAATTGTAAGTACTACCTCGCCAGTTTTTACCGTTGGCCCCGGCGCTGCGGTTACCGCCGGTATTACCGGGGCATCCATAAGCAACTCTTTTCCCGAAGTATTTGGCACTTGTAATGGGCAGCCAGGTATCCCGTATTATTTTAATGATGTTTCCAGCACAAATGCTTCGGTAGTTACTTTTTATAATGAATCAACTCAACTTCCCGAAGGGGCTCCTTTAATATTAACCGGCAATTCCAATTCGACTTTTACGCCGCAGCTAACCAATTACACCATTATGGTAACAGCAACCAACGCAGGCACCATTGGCACGCGGGCATATACTTTAATAAATAATGTGCTTAACAATACTTTCGGGGTTTCAGGCGGCAGTACCGTTTGCTTAGCCAGCAGCGGCGGGGGTATGTTAACCTATAATGTTGATATTCAGGGTCCCAATGGGATACAATATAATTTCCCGGGTACTACTTACCAGGTAAACTGGGGCGATGGCTTAAGTACAACCTATACCCTTTGCGATATACAAAATTTAGGCGGAAAAATTGTACATACCTATACAACGGGTTCGTGCGGGCATACAGTAAATTCACACAATAATTCTTTCGAAGTTGATATACAGCCTCAAAGCCCGTATTGCCCCGCCGGGTCAGTATCAGCCGTTACCAGTTATGCAAAAGTGCTGGTGGCGCCAACCAATGGTATTTCTCCTGTAAAGTCGGGCTGTACCGGCACCGCGGTTACTTTTACCAATAGATCAGACCCCGGCGATGACCCCAGCAGTAATTTAACTACTTGTGCTAAAAACCCTAATGCGCGATATAATTGGTATGTTGATGGTGCTATTGCGAAACCAAATCAACCTTTAGGGGCATCATTCACTTATACTTTCACCCATGGCGTTCATTATGTTACGCTTGAGTTGCAGGCCGGCACCACGGGGCCTTGTACAGCCGCGCCGGTTACTGATACGCTATGTGTACAGGACCCGCCGCAACCGGCATTTTCTATTCCTTCGCCCGCTTGTTTAACCAGCCCGGTTATACCCATTGATGCGTCTATACTTGATCTGACATGTACCAATGCCAGTGCTTATGGTTATCTATGGACAGTTACCGGACCTGCGGGTATGACTTATGCCGGTGGCACTAATGCCACCAGCCATCAACCCCAGTTCAAATTTTTACAGCCAGGCATTTACCAGGTTACATTAAGTATAATAACCACGGGCTGCGGAACCATTACTTCAGCGGCACAAACTCTATTGGTTGATGCCTCTCCGGTTGTTTCACTATCACCCAGTACAGCCGTATGCGGGACCAACAAAACTTATACTTTTGGGCCGGGCGGCGGCATTACCCAAACTACTATAACAGGAACCGCGCAAGCTATAGCAAGTACCTACAGCTGGACGGTCACGGGAGGAACAGGGTATAGTTTTGTAAATGGTACAACCGCCAACAGCCAGTACCCGCAAATAACTTTTACTGATTTTAATGCTTATACAATAAGTGTAACGGTACAAAACAGCTGCGGTTCGTTAACTAAATCACAAACGCTTACTTTTCAGAACGCGCCGGCCGTAACAGTTACACCTTCTGCAGCAATTATTTGCCCGGGTAGCACTGTAACTTTAACAGGTGTTATTAGCAGTAGTTATACTTCTTTTCAATGGATAGGTTCCGGAACCTTTTCTGCCCCCGGCTCGTTAACAAGCGATTATACGCCAACTGCCGCGGAAATAGCCGCCGGCATTACAACAGTTGGTTTGGATGTTAACACAGGATTGACGGGCTCATGCGCTCATATACTTCAAAACGTAACGGTAAATATTTATCCTGTAAACAATGTTATAAGCGCTTCAACAGTACAGGTATGTGCCGGAAATGCTGCTAATTATAATATTATTTCGACCGTTTCGGGCAGCACCTTTAGCTGGACAGCAGCGCTTACCTCGGGAACGGCCACCGGATTTGCAAACGGAAACGGCGCAACTATAAGTGATGTATTGGTTAATAACGGCCCCGGTGACGCGGTTGTTACTTATACCATTACCCCGCAAGCTAATGGCTGTACCGGTAACCCTTTTGTGCTAAAGGTAACGGTTAAACCACAGACTGCGGTTACAGCTTCGCCCGCGAATAATACCATTTGCAGCGGCAGCGCGACCGGTATTAGTTTAACACCTACTATTGCAGGCACCACTTATACCTGGACAAGTACCGCAACCGTTGGTATTACCGGTAATAGTCAGCGAAATATACCGGTAGCTACAGTGATTATAAACGATGTGCTAAACAATGCCGCCACTACAGCAGGCAGTATTACCTATACCATTACGCCATTAAATAACGGCTGCCCCGGTAATCCGGTAACTGTAACACTAACGGTACTACCCTTACCCGTAACATCCAGGCCCGGCTCGAATGATGAGGTATGTAACGCTACTGCCTATACGCTTAATGGTAATAACCCGCCATCGGGGATTGGTTTGTGGACGGTTATTCCCGCGGCAGGGATTACTTTTTCTGATGCCGCGCAGCCTAATGCTACCGCCATAGGGCTGGTGCCCGGTACCACTTATTCTTTTACCTGGACAATAACCATTCCCGGTTGCCAGTCGACCGCCGGCAGTGTTACTATAAAGGATGATCTGCCCGCCGTTGGCGGTACTACCGCAGGTGCTAATACCTTTTGTGCAGGAAACAACAACGGCGCTGTAACTTTATCAGGGCAAACAGGTAATATAATAAGATGGGAATCATCAACAGATAACGGAACCACCTGGAAGATCATTAATAATACGGGTACATCACAGTTATACCTTAATCTTACGCAAACTACCCAATACCGGGCTTTGGTGCAAAACGGCGTGTGCGCGCCGGTTTATTCATCCGTTACTATTATTACCATAATTCAGCCTGTTACAACAGCAAATGCAGGCCCAAATGATGAAGTATGTAGTGCAACCACCTATACCCTCCAGGGCAATACCCCAACCTCGGGCACCGGGAAATGGACACTTGCTTCCGGGCAAACAGGCATAACTTTTTCTGACGACACGTTGCCAAACGCCACTGCTATAGGGCTTATCCCGGGTAATACTTACCAGTTTACCTGGGCCATATCTTCGGGGGGGCCTTGTTCGTTAAGTTCAGCTTCTGTAACTATTAAAGACGATCTGCTTGCTGTTGGCGGCAATACTACCGGCAACGCGACAGTTTGCTCAGGCAGCAACGGTGGGGCAATAACATTATCAGGCCAAACAGGCAGCATAATAAGATGGGAATCATCAACAGACAATGGGAATACATGGAATGTAATAACGAATACCACTACCAGTATATCCTATTCAAACTTAACACAAACCACACAGTACCGTGCAGTAGTACAAAGCGGCGTATGCCCCATAGTGCAGTCAGGCGTAACTACCATTCAGGTAAACCCACCGGCGCCCGTGGCTAACGCCGGCCCTTCTCAAAATATTTGCAACCAAACTTCTGCTACCTTAGCAGGCAATAACCCGGGTGCATTTCCCGGTGTATGGCACCAAACAGCGGGCCCGCAGGTAATATTTGCCGATTCTACCAATTATCAAACCACAGTAAGCGGCTTATCGGGTGGGAACAGCTATACTTTTACCTGGACAATAAGGGCACTGGCGCCTTGCGCCACTACGCAGTCGCCGGTAACCATAAACGACAGCAATGATGCGGTAGCCGGTTTTACAATAGCTCCAAAAAGTAGTTGCGGAAATTTAACCGCCCAGTTTACCAATACCTCCACCAACCAGGCGGGAGCCGCATTTTTATGGGCCTTTGGAGATGGTTCCGCGCAATCAAACGCCGTTAACCCGCTGCATACCTTCGCTCAGCGTACAGACGGCCGCGATACTACTTATATTATATCATTGAGCATACCCGGCAATTGCGTGCAGCGGGCGCCTGTTATTGATTCAGTACTGGTGCGGCCGGCAATACCTGTGGCCCGTATATTACCTAATACACTCAACGGATGCGGGAATTTCGCATTGGATGTTCAAAACATTTCGCCGGGCAAAAATGTAAGCTATGATTTTTATTTGTATGATGGGGCGGTCCTGGTACAAAAAATAACTAAAACCGATAAAAGCGATGCTATATTTAACCCCATAAGCACCACAAGCAGAAAAACTTTTACCTTATATATGATAGCTACCGGATATTGTAACAATACGGGCGAATCGGTTCATATCCCTGTTAGCATATCGCCCATCAGTATCGTCGCGCAAATGTTCGTTCAGAACAACATTAATAAAGGGTGTGTTCCTTTAAATGTAACCTTTATCAATAATTCATCAGGCGGTGATACTTTTGCTTACATTATTTATGACAGTAATAACAATATAGTCGACCAGTTTGCGGCCGGTACGGCGCCTGTGCCCTATACATTTAATACAATTGGCACTTATTATGTTGCCATAGCCGCGACAAACCCTTGCGGTACAACCGTATCAAACCCACGTACAAGAATTGATGTTTATACAGCGCCCAAACCCGATTTTACTGCTGATATTACCGGTGGCTGTAAAGACATTCCGGTTAAATTTACCAATAATACGGTAAGCAACGACCCCAATATTCCGGCAAGTTCATTAAGTTACGACTGGGATTTCGGCGATGGCTCACCGCATTCATTTGCTTATACGCCGCCTCCGCACAACTATCATTATGTTAACTCACCCTTTACGGTAACCTTAACCGCTGTTAATACCACAACAACCTGTAGTTCCACTATAGTTAAGCAATCGTATATCGCGCTCACAGGGCCGCCCGAAACAGCCTTTATTGAAAAGCCCGACAGTACGATCTCTATACCCAATTATACTTTTTCGTTTATCGACCAAACAGTCGGGAGCCCCGTTTCGTGGAAATGGACGTTTAGCGACGGCCAGTCATCAACAAAGCAAAACCCTATAATTACTTTTCCTGATACGGGTTTATATAAAGCTACTTTAACCACTGCGAACGCGATGGGCTGCGATAGCACGCTAACCCGCAACGTGAGGATAACAGGCGTACCCGGGCAGCTGTACGTGCCAAACGCTTTTGTACCCACAAGCCTTACCGGCAGTCTGAAGATATTCATAGTCAAAGGATCTGGTATCAAGACCTGGCTATTTCAAATATTTAACAACTTTGGCGAACTGGTATGGCAAACCACCAAACTCGACAGTAAAGGAGCGCCGGTTGAAGGGTGGGACGGTACCTTTAAGGGTATTCCGGCCCCGCAGGGTATGTATGTATGGCAGGCAAGCGCCACATTTATTAACGGTACCGAGTGGAAAGGTATGTCGTACAATAACTCCTTACCAAAAAGGATAGGCTCGGTATATTTAATAAGGTAGGTGATGAGAAATATAAAGCGACTGTTTTTATTTCTCACAGCAATATTGCTATGCCATTCGCGCATACTTGCGCAGGACCACTCGTATACCCAGTTTTTTAATTCACCGCTTTATCTTAACCCGGCGCTTACCGGCCAATTTAAAGGCGATGTGCGCGCGAACCTGATCTACCGTACCCAATGGACATCTATACCGGGCAATCTTTCGTACACAACTGCTTCTATAGATTATAACGTACCTCAATTTGGCGGTGGGGTAGGCTTATTATTTAGCCACAGCAGCGAGGGTACCGCCTTCTTGAGCAATAATAACATTACCAGTACTTACGCGTACAGCATAGTGGCGCAGGATTTTGTGCTTTCGTTTGGGTTGGAAGCGGGTATTGCCAACCGAACTATCGACTATAGTAAACTGGTTTTTGACGATCAGTTAGATTCGCGGCTTGGTTTTATACCGGGTTCAATTTCTGCCGCCTCAACTATACCATTTGGCAACCGGTTTTATTTCGACTCGGGGGCAGGAATAAATGTGGTTATCGGCGAATTTAATATAGGCGGCGCCTTGCAACATCTTAACCAGCCCGACGAATCGTTTACAGGTACGCCCGCCCGGTTACCCATGCGTGCCACAGGGCATTTAAGCTACCGCTGGGACCTCGATGCCGGTAAAGACCTGTATGATGATGAAAAGTCGTTTATCATCCCTACGGTTGTTTATTACAAGCAATCAAACGCACAATCCATCAGTGCGGGGTTGCAATATAAACGGCAGGCGGTTAACGCGGGTTTATGGTATCATAGCAAGAATGAGTCGGGCACAAGCGCCATAGGCATTTCATTAATATTCGATATTTTTATTAACCGTGAAGGCGGTGAAAAATTCCGTTTGGGGGTTAGCCATGACGTACCTGTTTCCGGGCTTAATTACAGCAATACCAGCGGCACCTCCGAAGGCAGCGTTGGCTACGAAACCACCCTGCCTTCGCATTATACCGAACCTAAATTTGAAGGCTTGCGCAGGTGTTTTGATTTTTATTGATTCCCACATAAAATACTTGCTACCAAATATTTAAAGTGTTCACGTTTTTAGATCGTGAATGCTACGTGAACGATTGGAGATTACCGTAAGTTTTGGTGGGAATACACCGCAGATTCTGCGGGGACGGAAAATATGTATTTGGGCCATTTTATAAATTACCCGCTGAATTGATACATCTATGCTATCTTTATGCTATGAAAGCGTTGGTATACAGTTTAAAGGTATGGGCTACCAGCCTGGCTTTTGGTCCAATTGTGTATTATGTACTCCGTTTGATCGGGGAGCCCTACATGCGCGGGCATGGAGGTGGCGTACTGAGGTTTATCGGTAGCGTGTTTTTATATTCATTTATTTTCTCTTTACCATGTTTTGTTTTTTTGACAATATCAGTGGCTGTTGTTAATTATCTTGATATAACTATGCCAGCCAGGAAACTTATACTCACTGTAATAGGTATTTTATTAACCCTATTACCATTTTTCTTTCTGGAAGCGGGCGGACATTGGGGGCAGTGGGCGATCAGGTATGCAGAATCATACGGCAGTTTAATAGTAACCTGTATATGGATATATAAGCTGGAGCCTGTAGAGAAGTTATAGGAGCTATAATACCACCTTCATCTTCCGGATACCCTTTTTATCCAGCATCTCTGCAATTTTATTCACCATATAAATGGATGCTTCTATTTCATCTTTTTTGATCGCCACACTTTCAATATTGAACCCAAAAGGAACCGACCGTGCTGTGCAAAAAGCAGCCAATTCTGCTGCAATATCCAAACAAACATTAACAGATTTTTCAAGAATATTTTCAGAATTCTTAATATCTTCTTTCAGATCGTCCGGAACATGGATGCCCAGCCATTCCATAAAATTTAATGTTTTTTCTGAACCGCAGGCCGTAAGCGTAAAAATGATGGTAGGGAACTTTATATTTTCTTTTTTGCAGGTATGGCTAAGGTCCTCTATAACTTGCTTCGCGTAAGCCAGATTAAAAACACATTGTGATATGAAATACGATACCCCGCAGCTTACCTTGTCCAATATCCTTTTATCCTCGTCTTTTAGTATTTCATGCCTTTCGGGGATGGTTATTGCTCCTATAACAGAAGTGTCTTCATTTTTGCTCCATATTTTATAAGCCTCGGGCAAACTTGTTTTAACCGGAAAATCGGGTATAGGTACGCCTACAAAAATCGGGTAAAAATTATGTTGATGCAGATCATCCAGCCAAACGGCTAATTCTTCTTTCGAGAACTTTCCGGCCGGGCGGTATATTATTTTAGGGATATCCAGGTCCTCCAGGTAATTGCTGGCAAATAAAAGAGGGTCCAATGCTTTCAGGAAAGGGAATGGCCTTTCATCAGCAGTACGGGCCGATTCATCCTGCACATCATACACTACAAGCGCGTCGATGTCAAGTGGAATTAACCTTGCAATGGTCTTTTCGGCGATCTCAGCAATTCTTTCAGGACTTGTTTCTGATTTTGGGGGCGTGATGCCGTAAAGTAAAATTCCGGATTCACCGGATTTGATCTTGTTTAGGAACATAAGCTATTAACAGCGCTATACAATAATAGCACCGCGGCGTAAAAATAGGGAATATTTTTTGTTTTTTTCAAGAGGCACAAGTACACCACGCTCCCGGCTTACGCTGCACACTTACACCGGCGGAGGGATAAATATGCTAAAGTATAACCAGGCCTAAAAGATTAAAATAGGCATCCCTGTAACTGAATTTTTTTACACTGCCATCTTGTTGCGGTACTTCTTTATCGCCGGTAATTCGAGGTATCGCAGGGTCCTCTGGCGAGAGACCCTGCGGGGACGACCCTCCGTTCTCGCAGGGTCTCCGAAGGGACCCTGCGAATAAACAACTAATATTTATTAATTTACCCCCTTTAACTCACGCTATTGGCCCTGGGCGAAATGAAAAAACTTTTACGCAATTTATTACTCACTTCATTCCTGCTGATGGCCATAGTTTTTTATGCTGATGCCCAGGCACCCACCATTACCTCATTTAGCCCGGTAAGCGGGCCGGTAGGCACTACGGTAACTATTACCGGTACCGGTTTTGATGCTGCCCCCGCCAATAATATTGTTTTTTTCGGGGCCACTATGGCTTCTGTCGCGGCGGCAAGTACCACCAGCCTTACGGTAACCGTTCCGGTTGGGGTCACTTACCAGCCCATAACAGCGCTGAATGGCACCACCCATTTAATAGCTTATTCGGCAAAGCCCTTTATTACCACTTTTACACCCAATAAAGGCGCTATAACTGCTACTGATATAGCTCCCAAAGTTGATTTTACTACGGGCATTAACCCTTTCTATGTAGCCATTGACGACCTGGATGGTGACGGCAAGCCTGACCTTGTAGTGGCCAATTCCAACTTCAGCAGTACGATATCGGTATTTCGCAATACATCAACCAGTGGCAGCATCACATCGGGTTCGTTCGCAGCCCGGGTTGACTTTACTACGGGCCAAAGCCCTGATTATATAGCCATTGGCGACCTGGATGGTGACGGTAAGCCCGACATTGTAGTAACAGCCGGCGGTACGGTATCGGTATTCCGCAATACATCAACCATCGGCAGCATCACATCGGGTTCGTTCGCGACCAGGGTTGACTTTGCTATAGGGCTTAGCGCTTATACTGCCAACGTAGCTATTGGCGACCTGGACGGTGACGGCAAGCCAGATATAGTAGTGACTAATGACTTCAACACGGTATCGGTATTTCGCAATACATCAATTAGTGGCAGCATCACCACAGCATCGTTTGCCGCTAAAGTTGACTTTACTACAGACTTTTACCCTCGCAGTGTAGCCATTGGCGACCTGGATGGTGACGGTAAGCCCGACCTCGCAGTGACTTGTGCGGGTAGTGTCATTTCGTCTGTATCGGTATTACGTATTACGTCAACCAGCGGCAGCATCACATCGGGTTCGTTCGCTGCCAGGGTTGACTTTAGTATCGGCGGCCTTCTCAGCGAACCTATCAGCGTAGCTATCGGCGACCTGGATGGTGACGGTAAGCCCGACCTTGTAGCGGCTAACCAGGGGGGTAGCGTTGGCGGTACGGTATCGGTATTTCGCAATACATCAACCAGCGGCAGCATCACCACGGCATCGTTTGCCGCCAAAGTTGACTTTCTTATAGGCCCTGATACTTACGCCATGGCTATTGGCGACCTTGATGGTGACGGCAAGTTAGATATTGTCGTTAGCACATTCGTCGCTACGGTATCGCTATTGCGCAATACGTCAATTAGTGGCAGCATCAATACGTCGTCGTTTGCCACCAAAGTCGACTTTGCTACGGGAGTTCGCCCTTACAGTGTAGCCATTGGCGACCTGGACGGTGACGGCAGGCCCGACCTGGCAACGGCTAACGCGGGCATTAGTACGGTATCGGTATTGCGCAACAACCCGCAGGGTATTACGTTAACGCCTGCCATAAGCGCCACCGCTATATTAACCGCCTTAAGTACAACCGCAGGTACGGCCTCGGCAAGCACCGGCTTTAATGTATCCGGGTTGAATATGCTGGCAGGGATACTGGTAAGCCCCCCGCCGGGATTTGAGGTAAGTATTGATAATATTACCTTTGGCGCTACCGTAACCGTTGGTGCGGCAGGTACTATTGCCGCTACGCCGGTGTATATCCGGTTAGCGGCCGCCGATGCGCCGGGCACGTATGCGGGCAATGTAGTATTAACCAGCACCGGGGCAGCGAACGTGAACGTGGCGACCATAAGCAGTACGGTAAACCCGGTATTATTAACCCCAAGCATTACTTTTAACGCGCTCATAAAAACTTACGGGAATGCTGATCTTGATCCGGGGGCAACAAGCGATAACAGCGGTACAGCCATAACCTATAGCAGCGATAATACGGCGGTAGCAACTATTGTAAACGGAAAGGTGCATATAATAGCGGCCGGAACGGCAAATATTACCGCCTCGCAGGCCGCGGATGCTACCCATACCGCAGCAACGAGTGTAACCAAACAATTAATTGTAAATAAGGCCATGCTAACTATAACAGCCAATAATGCAAGCAGGAACTTTGGTACAGCCAACCCGGTATTAACCGCAAGCTACACCGGTTTTGTGAACGGGGAAACGCAAAGCAACTTAACGGTGCCTGCCACATTAACCACCACAGCCACCATTTATACAGCGGCGGGAAATTATGCAATTACCGCCGGCGGGGCATCATCGGCAAATTATACCTTCACTTATGTGAACGGTACTTTAACTATTAACCCGGTAACCATAACCATAAGCAACATCTTAACCCCCAATGGTGATGGTAAGAACGATACCTTGATAATAAACGGTATACAACAGTACCCGGGCAACAAAGTAACTATTTTTGATAAGGCAGGCAGGGTACTATATGCAAAAATTGGCTATAATAATGAATGGGACGGATCAGTGAACGGGCGGCCATTAGCCCCGGATACTTACTTTTATATTGTAGCGCTTGGCCCCGGTATATTGGATATGAAAGGATTTATTAGTATTGTTCGATAGCAGAAATATTTCTGTCCCCGCAGGGTCTCCGTTGGAAGACCCTGCGGGGGACGGAAGGCCGGTATTTTATTATTTAAGACTTTCCATTTTCTTTTGGATGGCATTTGCATTAACGTTATCGTTTTTAGCGACATAATATTTTTTTAGGTTAAACAGTGCTTCGTACGAAGTTGGTCTGAGCTCAGCTGCTTTCAATAAAGCGGGTTTGGCAATCTCAAAATACGTCATTGCTTTTTTTACATCGTCATCATACTCCTTTTGTTTATTTGCCGGAAGGTTCTGTGCAGTATTATATAGTTCAATGGCCGGGTGTAACAAAACAGACCCGAGGTTTAAATAGGCATCAAAATAATTGGGATCAATTTCAATTGCCTTTTTGTAAGCTTCGGCAGCCTTGTCGTAATTTTTTAAACTGGTATAAAGCTGGCCGGCATAATAATAATACAATTTATTTCGGGGGTCTGCTGCAATATCGGCCTCCAATTTTTCAGCTAATCCTTTGGTGTCGTGCATTTGTAAACTTAGCCCAATCATTCCTTTGCTGAGGTTGGCATCTTTTGGATATTTAACAGTACCCTCTTTGAGTATTTTAAGCGCCGCGGCCGAATCTTTTTTTGCTAAGTAGATAAACGACAGATCGGTATATACATCCGGGTTTTTAGAATAGTTGATGGTAATAAGTTTATTGTAATTGCTTAGCGCCTGGTCGTACATTTTAGCGTTTGTTGCCGATAATCCGGTTAAATATAATGCCGTTGTATCATCGGGTTTAACCGTACGGTAAAAGTAAAAATCCTGGTAAGCTGATTCATATTTTCCTTCCTGGTAAGCCTTTACCCCCGCAGTGTATTTAATTACAATCAGGGTTTGATAGGCATTTTCTATTATTGTGGTGTTTTCTTCTTTCTTATCAGCCTCTTTAGCCTTTTTTAATGCTTCTTCGGCGGTGGCAAATAACGGGGCAGACGTACCTGGTTCGCTATCACGAAAAGCCAGGGCAGCATACACCGCACCTTTTACGGCGTATGTTTCGGGCAATGTGGCCGTTTTTTCATTAACGGATGCCTTGTCGATGGATGTTTTCGCTTCGTTCAAAGCCGTCGTTGCCTGTGCGGCAAAAGCTTTTTGCCTATATAAACCATCATACTTATTAAATTGCTCACGGGCGTTGCTTAACTCGCCTTTTTGTGCAAAAACAGATTTTGCCGAGACCAGGGCCCCCAGGCCGAATATCAAAATTTTAATTCTCATATTTTTTAATTTGGTTTACCTGTTTACAAATATATAATATTTGTAATGTTTACCACTTACAGTGTCCTGGCAACTGATACAACAAGTTATGAATAGAGTATTAAAACTTTACAAAACGTGCACCGGCCAAATTATGTTGATAAATGATAACACCAACAGGGGCGAGGAGATATCAGGCGAGAATGTGCAGGCAGAATTAGTTAACGATTTTCAGGCCTCCCGGAACGTTGTACCAACGGCAAGGACTAAAAAGCCAACCAATAACAGGATATAATTATTTTCTGTCAGATATTTAACAGTGGCGTAGTGGCCGATCATTCCGGCGATACCGCACACTAAACCTATGATCCAGGTAATTTTTTTGGGAGCCGAGGGCCTTTTTGCGAACATTTTTTTCAGAATTAAAAAAGATAAGTTTCGGAAAAAACAACCTACACCAATAAGCCGCGTTTGCCTGTAGCTATGAACACACTAAACATAAATAAGTTTGCAAGTTCAATTAAAATTTAAAAAGCCCATCCGCTTTCAGCGAACAGGCTTTTTAAATTTTAGTGGAGGCGATGGGAGTTTATTAGAACATTTATCGGATATTTTGGATATTTTAGAT
>Ga0206969_1021_pt1 | contig 46355 bp, 40 predicted proteins | sample Alteio_BWOrgHeat_87_FD_153256 | JGI IMG/M metagenome (GOLD analysis project Ga0206969, IMG submission 153256) | Enriched cells from forest soil in Barre Woods Harvard Forest LTER site, Petersham, Massachusetts, United States -... | ecosystem: Environmental > Terrestrial > Soil > Temperate forest >... | reverse complement strand
GCCGGGACAATACCAACCTGCCGCGTGAAAAAGCCCGCCTCGCCAACATTCCGCATCCAGTTGGTATAGGCGCGCAAGGTATAATTGCCGGCATGCCAGGCTTTTTTGCATACGATATCACCCCATGACGTCCCGTTGCGCAACATAAGGGTTTGCCGCTTAACTACCTGGCTGCTGTCATCTATTAGTTCAACATAAAACAAACTGCTTCTTTTTGATGGCTTTAAAAGATCGCCGTTCAGCAAATAAGCCTTAAAGCGCAGTGTATCGCCTACGGCATAATAGGGTTTATCCAGTTGCAGGTACAGTTTTTCAATGGGCATCCTGTCGCGCATCCCGGCAATGGCGGACAGGGTAGTAAGCAAGCCGTTGTTTACCTGGCCAAAAGTGTTCACCGCCCACAAGCTTAAGGTTAAATATACGGCGGCTATTTTTTTCATATCGCTTACAGGTAATATCGGCACCAGGTTTATTTGCTAAATACTCAGATAGGGCGAAAACGGGGGGGTATAAAAAAATTATACATACAAATTTCGCCCGGCATATTTAATTTACCGGATACACTTCAAAATCTTAACTTTGCCTCTTAAAATTGAACAATACTAATGTTTGAAAATCTTTCGGATAAACTCGACAGGGCATTTAAAGTCCTGAAGGGACAGGGAACCATTACAGAAATAAACGTGGCTGAAACCATGAAGGAGATACGCAAGGCCCTCCTGGATGCCGACGTTAACTATAAAACCGCCAAAGCCTTTACCGACGATGTGCGGCAAAAAGCCATAGGCGCCAATGTGCTAACCGCCGTATCGCCGGGCCAGTTGCTAACCAAACTCATGAACGATGAGCTGGCGCAGCTAATGGGTGGCACAGCTGCCGATCTGAACCTTACCGCTTCGCCTACTATTATATTGATAGCGGGCCTGAACGGCGCGGGTAAAACCACCTTCACCGGCAAACTGGCCAATTACTTAAAAACGCAAAAAAACAAAAAACCCTTATTGGTTGCTGATGATATTTACCGCCCCGCGGCTATTGACCAGCTGGAGGCTTTAGGCGGCCAAATTGGTGTTCCGGTTTACGTTAACCGCGAATCGAAGGACCCGATAGCCATTGCTAAAGAGGGTATTGCCTTTGCCAAACAGAACGGTCATAACGTGATCATTATTGATACCGCCGGCCGCCTGGCTGTTGACGAGGCTATGATGGTAGAGATAGAGCAGGTAAAAGCCGCCGTAAATCCGCAGGAAATTTTATTTGTAGTTGATGCCATGACCGGGCAGGACGCGGTAAATACGGCCAAAGTGTTTAATGACCGGCTGGATTTTACCGGCGTTGTGTTAACCAAACTGGATGGCGATACCCGTGGCGGCGCGGCGCTTTCAATAAAATCGGTAGTAAACAAGCCCATCAAGTTTATTGGTACAGGCGAGAAGATGGAAGCGCTGGATGTTTTCCACCCCGACCGTATGGCTTCGCGTATTTTGGGTATGGGCGACGTGGTATCGCTGGTTGAACGCGCCCAAATGCAGTTTGACGAGAAAGAAGCCGCCGAAATACAGCGCAAGATCCGCAAAAACAAATTCGACTTTAACGATTTTTACAGCCAGATACAGCAGATCAAAAAAATGGGCAACATGAAAGACCTGATGGGCATGATACCCGGCGTAGGTAAAATGATGAAGGATGTAGATATACAGGATGATGCCTTTAAAAACATCGAGGCCATCATACAGTCCATGACGCCGCACGAAAAGGAAAACCCGGATAGCATTAACCAAAGTCGCCGTAACCGTATAGCCAAAGGCTCGGGCACCAACCTGCCCGAAGTGAACCGACTTATTAAACAGTTTGAGGATATGCGCAAGGTGATGAAACAAATGAGCAACCCGGCTGCCATGGCCAGTATGATGAAGAGGATGCCGAGGTAATATAAACCCCTCTCTATCGTTCGAAATGACAAGAGACATTGTTTTGATTCACAAAGCAAGATTCATATATTAGTTTTCTTGTTTAAATTAATTATGCGCAAAATTCATCTCTATAGATTAATCGTACTTTGTTTTTTTTGCCTATCGGCAAAAGCCCAGCGTCCCGGCGCTGTAATTGATGTGCGGCATTACGGATTTAACATTAAGCTGAGCGATGAAAGCGATACCATAAAAGGCAAGGCAGATGTTTCTGTATTGTTTCTACAAAACACGCCGTCCTTTCAACTCAACCTGGTTAAAAGGAATGATAGTGGCAGGGGCATGTTAGTAAGCGCTGTACTCGAGAACGGTAAGCCCGTTGGCTTTAAGCAGGACGGCGACGACGTAACCATCTTCACTCACGCTTCAAAAAATCAGCAAAGAACTTTTAGTGTAATTTACCAGGGCATTCCCGCTGATGGATTAATTATATCAACCAATAAGTTCGGCCACCGCACTTTTTTTGGCGATAACTGGCCCAACCGTGCGCATAACTGGCTGCCCTGTGTTGACGACCCGGCGGATAAAGCCCCGGTTGATTTTACCGTTACCGCGCCCGATCATTACCAGGTTATAGCCAACGGCTTAAAATTGAACGAGACAGAGCTGCCCGGTAAAATGAAACAAACACGTTGGGCCGAAACAGCCCGGTTGCCCACCAAGGTGATGGTAATAGGCGTAGCCGATTTTGCGATAGACCACCCAGCTGATGTTAACGGTGTACCGGTTTATACCTATGTCTTCCCGGAGAATTCGGCCACTGGTTTTAAAAGTTATGCGGTAGCCACGGAGATATTGCCGTTTTATAGCAGCAGGATAGGGCCGTATGCTTATAAAAAACTGGCCAATGTGCAATCAAAAACCATATTTGGCGGCATGGAAAATGCCAGCGCTATTTTTTATTATGAAAACTCGGTTAGCGATAGGGGCATTGAGGCGCTAATGGCACACGAAATAGCCCACCAATGGTTTGGCGACGCAGTAAGCGAAAAGAACTTTCATCACCTATGGCTAAGCGAGGGGTTTGCTACCTACCTCACCAATTATTACCTCGAAAATAAATATGGGGTTGACACCCTGAAAAAAAGATTAGCTGCCGACAGGGTAAAAATATTCCGTTTGGAAAGAACACATTCACGCCCCGTTGTTGATACTGCAGAAACTGATTATATGAAGCTGCTTAACGCCAACAGCTACGAAAAAGGCAACTGGGTGCTGCACATGCTGCGCCGTCAACTGGGGGATGATGTTTTTTGGAAAGGCATACGCACCTATTTCGCAAAATACAACGGCGGCAATGCCAATACTGCTGATTTCCGCCAGGTTATGGAACAGGTAAATGGTAAAAACCTGGAGGTGTTTTTTAAGGAATGGTTAAATACAGCCGGCCATCCCGACCTGGCTGTTTCCTGGAAATACAATGCCGCCAACCACACGGTTAATATACAGGTTGATCAAAAACAAAGTAATTTATATGTTTTCCCCCTGGAGGTTTCTGTTGATGGGCAGTTGCATACCATTAACATGGCCGACCGTACAGCAATTGTAAATATTTCCGCAGGGCCAAATCCGCCGGTTATAAAAGTTGACCCCGATGTAAATTTGCTGGCAAGTTTTATCGTTACAGGCAATTAATCTTTTTTTAGCACATAAAATTATATACCTTTCGCTATAATATAACTTTATCATAGTGTTAGTTAAAACATTTGGCAGCGCGGTTTACGGCATTGAGGCAATAAACATAACTATTGAAGTAAACATTAGTGGTGGAGGCAAACCATTCTATTTGATCGTTGGCCTGCCCGATAATGCGGTACGTGAATCGATGCAGCGGGTCGAGGCTGCCCTGCAGACAAACGGCTTGCGTATGCCCCGGCAAAAAATTATTGTGAACATGGCCCCTGCGGATATCCGCAAAGAAGGCTCGGCCTATGATCTTCCTATTGCCATAGGTATACTCGCCGGCTCGGGGCAGGTTGAAAACGAAAACCTTGAGAAATACATCATTATGGGCGAGCTATCGCTTGATGGCGGCCTTCAACCCATAAAGGGCGCATTATCCATGGCCATACAGGCGCGTAAAGATGGCTTTAAGGGTTTTATCCTGCCTAAACAAAATGCCCGCGAAGCCGCTATTGTTAACGACCTGGAAGTTTATGGGGTTGAAAGCATAAAGGAAGTAGTTGGTTTTTTTAATGGCGATACAGAACTAAAACGCGAAGAGGTAAACACCCGCGAGGAATTTTATAACAGCCTCTGCAATTACGACAGTGATTTCAGCGAAGTAAAGGGACAGGAAAACATCAAACGCGCTTTAGAGATAGCCGCCGCGGGCGGACACAATGTGATACTGATCGGTCCGCCGGGGGCGGGTAAAACCATGCTGGCACGCAGGCTGCCATCCATACTGCCGCCGCTGAGTTTACATGAATCATTAGAAACCACCAAGATACATTCGGTAGCAGGCAAACTCTCCACAGCCGATGCGCTGGTAACTATCCGCCCGTTCCGTTCGCCCCATCATACCATAAGCGATGTCGCATTAGTGGGCGGGGGCAGTAACCCGCAGCCGGGCGAAATATCGCTGGCACATAACGGCGTTTTGTTTTTAGATGAACTGCCCGAGTTTAAACGCTCGGCCCTCGAGGTAATGCGGCAGCCTATGGAGGAACGTAAAGTAACCATATCGCGGGCAAAGTTTTCTGTCGATTATCCGTGTTCGCTGATGTTGGTTGCCAGCATGAACCCATGCCCTTGCGGCTATTATAATCATCCCGAAAAGGAATGTGTCTGTCCGCCGGGAGTGGTACAAAAATATTTAAGCAAAATATCGGGCCCGCTGCTTGACCGTATCGACCTGCACGTAGAAGTAACCCCGGTTAATTTTAACGAATTGGCATCAGACCGTTTATCCGAAAAAAGCGAACTCATCCGCGAACGCGTAATAAAAGCAAGGGAGATACAAATTGCCCGTTTCGGCAGCAAGCCCGATTTGCATGCAAACGCCCAGATGAGCCCCCAAATGGTGCGCGATCTGTGTAAGATAAGCGCGGCCGGGCAAACCCTGCTTAAAAAAGCGATGGAGAAATTAGGGCTATCCGCAAGGGCGTATGACCGTATTTTAAAAGTATCGCGCACCATTGCCGACCTGGCGGGAAGTGATGATATAGAATTAGAGCATTTAGCGGAGGCGATACATTTTAGAAGCCTAGACAGAGAGGGGTGGGCCGGTTGATTAATTAATAATTAACATCTATTTTTGAATGAATAGAATTTTCTTATTAAATTAGAAAACTAAACACGTGCTATTCCGTTCAAGTTGATATTTTCCCAAACAAACTGGTCAATATGAAAGTTCAAACAAAGCAAGCCGAATTGCTTAAAACTTTAGAAGCCGAAGAGATACAGCGAACCAAAGCCAACCTGGATGCCCTGATCAATTGCACTCAAGACCTGATATGGTCGGTTGATGCCAATATGCGCCTTATTACCGCGAATTATTCTTTCCTGGAAATGGTAGAAGCTATTACAGGTGAGCCGATGAGGGAGGGGGATTGTGTATTATTTAAAGAATTTGGGGAGGAGCGATTGGAAAAATGGAGGCAACATTATACCCGTGCATTAAAAGGAGAGCGGTTCACTGTACACAACGAACAATATAACCCCTTAAAAAATAACATTCGGTATAGTTCGATCTCATTAAACCCAATGATCAATGTTAATGGTGATATTTTTGGTGTGGCCTGTTTTTCAAAAGATACTACTCAAAATATCCTGAACATACAGGAGATTAAAGAAAACGAATTGCGCATAACACAACAAAATGAACAGCTCCATGAAATTGCTGAAATAAACGCCCACGAGATTAGGCGGCCCGTAGCAAGTATCTTGGGCTTAACACACCTGCTTAAAGAAACAGGCGGAATGGAATCAAATAAAGAAATACTACAACACCTTGAAACAGCAGCCGAAGAACTGGATGCAATAATTAAGCGCATTGTAGACAAGACATCTCCCTGAAAAACCAAATTCTTATACTTTTTACTTTATAAAACATCTTGCATTCACCCAGTATTGTTTTCGTGACATAAAGCATTTGTTTAGATAGTATTATATATATTTAACCGTGCAAAAACTGAAAAAAATATTCGCTGTTTTTTCTTTGCTGGTTTTTTTGTTTCCGTTAGTAGAAACAGAAATTCATGACTATGCACATGCGGACGATTTTCATTGCACTGCGGCAACACAACATTTGCATAAAGCAGAACACCATTGCAGCCTTTGCGACTTCACCAGCCATTTTTCTGCCGCCCCATCATTTAACGATTACCATTTTAGGTTAAGTAAAATAACCATTCTCCATTTTTTTTCTTCAGAAGATCATTATCCTATCCAAAGCAGAGATTTCCTGTCTCCGCGCGCCCCGCCATCGTTCGTTTAATGCTATTAGTGATGTAGGATGGGCTCCGTTTTTCGGGAGCAAGTTTCATTATACCAAAAAATTAAAGATATGGCTATTAAAAAAATATTGCTGTTCCTGATGCTCTTCGCAACGATTAAAGTACAGGCACAGAAAACACAGGCACAGGTTGACAGCGCAAAAAACGATTCGCTGATGCTTTTAAAAGTTCAGGAGCAAATGCAACAGTCGCAACCGGCGCCCGCACAACCGGCGCATACCGGGGCTTCCGCCAATCCCGACATCAGTGTGATCGGCGATTTCAGGGGGCTTTACCGCAGTTATGGAAAGCATAATTTCGACGCGGTGCTTAACGAAGCCGAATTTTCGTTCCAATCGGTGATAGACCCTTACGCACGCGCCGATTTTTTTTACTCGGTTAGCGAAGACCCTGCCACCGGCAAATTTTCGGGCGAGGTGGAAGAGGGTTACCTGACCACTCTGGCGCTCCCTGCTCACCTGCAACTAAAAGCGGGCCGGTTCAAGCAGTCGCTGGGCCGATTAAACCTGGTACACCCGCACGCGCTGCCTTTTATTGACATGCCCGATGTGTACGTGAACTTTTTCGGCGAAGAGGGCTTAAAGGGCGACGGTTTCTCATTAAGCTGGCTTATTCCGAACCCGGCTTTTTACCAGGAACTAACCTTTGAAGCTACCGATGTTGACCCCTCCAGCCCCACATTTGAACGGAGTACCGCCAATAATTATTTGTACCTGGCGCACATGAGAAATTTCTGGGACCTGTCTGCAAATTCAACCATAGAATTTGGGCTGACTGGGCTAACCGGCGAAAATATACTGGGCATGAGAACAAATTTAGGAGCATTGGATTTCACTTATAAATGGAAGCCCGTACAGTTCAATACTTACAAGCAGTTTACTTTTCAGAACGAAGTTTATTTTAGCCATGCGCAGCAAGTAAACAATAGTATAGTAAACGCGTTAGGCTTTTATTCTATGCTGTACACACAAGTTGATAAACGCACTTTTTTAACAGGAAGATTTGATTATTCGAACGCGCCGTTCGATAATTCATTCATACAGCAATCGGGTTCGCTCACATTAGGCTGGGAAGCCACGGAGTTTCAGAAAATAGAAATAGAGGCAAAATATACAACTATGAACCAGCCGATGATACAGTATAATAACGAGAAAAACTTTGCATCGGCATATTTACGGTGGATATTTGTAATTGGCTCGCACGGAGCGCACCGGTATTAATTGGGGATATTGAAATAAATTATACAAACAAGGAGTTTAAATACTGTGCAAGTGAACGCAACGACAATTTTACCAAACACGTGTAAGTTTTATACAGGTATTTGAGTTCTTTGTAATGTAACTTGCGCGGCTAACTAATTAATTATTAAAATAAATAAAAATGAAAATAAAGATCATAGGCCTTTTAATGGCAACCATTATTTCGGCTAACTACTCATTCGGTGCAACCATCCATGTTGTTACTACAACAATGGATACTAAAAGTATTACCGAGATCATTGGCGGAAACAAAGTGGATGTATTTTCCATCGCGACGGGCTACCAGAACCCGCATTTTGTTGATCCGAAACCAAGTTATATTATCAAACTTTCCACCGCTGACCTGTATGTTACGCTGGGGCTTGACCTGGAAGCGGGTTGGTCACCGTCGTTGCTAACCGCCTCGCGAAATGTAAAAATTCAACGGGGCGCCGATGCTTATGTGGATGCTTCTGTTGGCGTTGCACTTATGCAGGTGCCTTCCTCAATAAACCGCGCCGAGGGTGATATTCACGCTTTCGGAAACCCGCATTACTGGCTCGATCCGGCAAACGGAAAAATTATTGCCCGAAATATTTGTAATGGCCTTGAAAAAGTATCTCCCGAAAACAGGGGCTATTTTGAAGCAAACCTTAAAATTTTTGATGAACAAATTGATGCTAAAATGAGGGCATGGAGTGCCGAAATGGCCGTTTTCAGGGGCGCTAAAGTTATTGCCTACCATAATGAATGGGTATATTTCGAAACCCGTTTTGGCTTGCATATTGTTGATTTCATGGAGCCTAAACCGGGTATTCCGCCAACACCCTCTCAATTGGTAAAGATCATTAAAGAAGTGAAAGAGAATAATATTAAGGTCATTATTACTTCGCCTTATTTTACGGCTTCTTCTTCTGATGTGGTGTCTCAGCAAACGGGGGCAAAAACATTGGTAATGGCCACTTCTGTTGGGGCATTTCCATCAATTAAAACTTATTACGACTTATTTGATTATGATCTCAAACTGCTGACCAGCGGTTTGAGATAAACCCAGGTCGGCCGAAATAAAAAAAACCAATTAGCAAACCTTAAATTACCGTACTTATGTTCGAAATGTTTCAATTAAGTTTTATAGTGCAGGCGTTCATTGTCAGCATTATTATTGGCGTGGTGTTGTCGTATCTTGGTGTGCACGTGGTGGGCCGTGGAATTGTATTCGTCGATCTCGCGCTCGGCCAGATATCATCGCTCGGGGTTGCTTTTTCTGATTATGTGGGCCACGGACAAACCATCATACCAATCGCGTTCGCTTTAGGGGGCGCTTTGCTGATGTCATTGATCACCATCAGCGATAAACGGCTGAAACTGGAAGCAGTTATCGGGATAATTTACGCGGTAGCATCGGCAGCAACGGTAATGCTTATTTCAAAAACCCCGCATGGTGATTCAGACATACAGGAAGTGCTGTTCGGCAATATCCTTTCGGTAAACTGGGGACAAATAAGGATAGTGGGTATTATTTTTGGCATTATTGGCGCGGTACACCTCATATTTCATAAAAAGTTTTTCCTGCTTACCGAAACCTTCGAAAACCATGAAAGCAGCGTAGCTGCCAATATTTTCCGGGAAAACAAATGGTTCAAATTCTGGAATTTTATTTTTTACATATCCATTGGGCTTGCTATAGTTTTTGCTGTGCGCACCAGCGGGGTAATTCCGGTGTTCTCGTTCCTTATTATTCCGTCGGTAGCGGCAATAATGCTATGTAAAAGCAATCTCTATATTACCATCGCGGCAATTATTATGAGCCTGCTCGCAGCCTATTTTGGGTTGTATGTTTCCTATCATTATGATTTCCCGGCCGGCTCATCGTTAGTGGTAGTTTTGGGGGGGATCTTTGTTATAGCGTCTGTAGTTTATCTTTTAAGGGGCAAGAAAAAGGCTGCTGAGTAAATTAAACTACGATAAATTTTAAGCAAAAGCCCCCGACGAAACCGGGGGCCTTTGCCTTTTTAGCGGTTTGAATAGAGGCGGGATGGGGTCAATAATTATTGCACAGTTATTTTACGAATAATGTTGTTATTAGTATCTGCGACATATATATTGCCTCCAGCATCCACGGTAATACCAAATGGTTGATTAAATGAAGCAACACTGCCTGCACCATCAGCGCCACCTGCAACACCGCTACCTGCAAGGGTGGTCACAACACCAGCAGCAGTTATTTTGCGGATAAGGTTGTTATAAGTATCTGCTACATATAAGTTGCCGGCTGCATCAAGTGCAACACCGTAGGGTTCATTAAAAGTAGCGGACGCGCCAGTACCATTGGTGGCTCCAGCTGTATTACTTCCTGCAAGGGTTGTCACAACTCCTGCGGGGCTTATTTTGCGGATAGAGGTGTGGTCTGCAACATATACATTGCCGCTTGGGTCAACCGCCACACTTTGTGGGTAAAAAAACGAAGCGGCTGTGCCTACCCCATCGGTACTACTCAAAAGATTGCCATTACCCGCGAGAGTAGTCACTACTCCGGCAGATGTTATTTTGCGAATAAGACCATTGCCGGTATCCGCTACATATAAATTGCCTGCAGCATCCACCGCCACGCCAGCTGGCCCATTAAAAGTAGCGGACGAGCCTGGCCCATTGATATTTCCTGATGGACCACCGGGCGCGCCTGCAATAGCGCTATATACACTGCCCGGGCTTAACTTATAGATATAATTGGGATAAACTACGGTTACGTAAACATACCCGGCGGCATCCACTGTTATGCCGGCCAGCTGATAACTGGCAGATGCAAAGGTCGTCACAACTCCGGCGGGACTTATTTTGCGGATAAGACCATTGCCGTAATCGGTCACATATATGTTTCCGACCGCATCTGTAGCCATACCCCTCGGGGAATCAAAAGACGCGGCAGGGCCTGTGCCGTTCGTATTGCCCTGGTTGAAACTGCCTGCCGTACCCGCAAGAGTGGTCACCGTAATCTTGGCGGTTGTACCTTGCGTGTTGGTGGTTGTGGTGGTAGTGTTTTGAGTAGTTGAATCGGAACTGCCCCCTTTTTTACAGGCACTAATAAGCGTTGCCACAAATAGCAGCACACAGAAATGTTTTTTCATTTTTGGGTTTTTTTATAAAAAATGAGAACAATTGGTTTTTTTTAATTCCATACTTAATTGAAATAAAAAACCAATTTATATAATCATATTCGCAAATACAAATGCTCCGCTTTCATCTCAAGCCCTCCTCAAACCGTCAATCTCTTTAGCCAATTTCCTGTCTTTATCCGTAACCACATCGCCCGCAGTATGGGTGCTGAGCCATATTTCTACCTTATTGTATGTATTTGTCCAGGTAGGGTGGTGGTCCATTTTTGCGGCCAGCGCGGCCACTTTTTTCATAAATGAAAATGCTTCATTGAAATCTTTGAATTCAAAAGCACGGTATAGTTTATTGGTTTCCTGCCACATGATGATGCATAATTAATTGCCTTTACGTTTTAACAATCCTAATGGCAAAATGTAAGCAGGTTTTTTTTAAATGTATTAAACACGCCTTCTATAATATTGCTGTGCCTGGTTTCGTATGTTAAAGCAACATCTTTTAGTTCCCGTATTCTTCTTTTACTAATTTTTCATACCTTCGTTTTGCTAATATTTTTATCAAAATGACCATTGCTATTTTAGTTGTTTCTGCTATTTTTCTTTTAGTGTCTGTATGGTTGTTTTTGAAACGGCCTGCATCTGCTGATGGTATTTCGGCAGATGAATTTTCCCGTCTTAAAAATGATAATAATGCGCTAAACATATCGCTGGCTAAAGCCGAGGAGCGCGCGCTGGGCCTGGGTTTGGAGCGCGATAAAGCCGATAAATTATTGCAGGATGAACGCGCACGGTACGATAATGCCATCAATACTTTAAACCAGGAGTTGCTGGCCGAAAAGAACCGCATGGCGAAAGCAGAAGAATCGTTTGTGGCACAGCGCCAGCGTTTAAGCGAGCAGGAAAAAAGTATACAGGAAATTCAACAAAAGTTTCAAAAAGAATTTGAGAACGTTGCCGAGAAGCTGCTCAAAGAAAAATCGAAAGAGTTTGTTGATGTTAACCGTGTTAATTTGGATATCATACTTAATCCGCTAAAAGAAAACCTGAAAGCTTTTGAGGATAAGGTAGATAAAGTTTATAACATGGAAGCCGCCGAACGTAATACCATGAAGGGAGTTATTACCCAGCTAATGGAGCTGAACCAGCAAATAAGCGACGAGGCTAAAAACCTGACCAAAGCCTTAAAAGGCGATAACAAAAAGCAGGGCAACTGGGGCGAGGTTATTTTGGAGCGGGTATTAGAGCGTTCGGGGCTGGTTAAGGAACAGGAATACCGCCTGCAAGCCAGTTTAACCGGTATTGATGGCAGCCGCCTGCAACCCGATGTGGTTATTGACCTGCCGGATGAAAAACATTTAATTATCGACTCGAAAGTGTCATTAATTGCTTATGAGCGGCTGGTTAATTGCGAAACCGAAGATGAGCGCAAATTATATTCAAAAGCGCATGTAGAATCTATCCGCAGCCATGTGCAGGGTTTATCATCAAAAAATTACCACGACCTGTACCAGATCAATTCGCCTGATTTTGTGCTGCTGTTTATCCCCATAGAATCGTCGTTCAGCTTCGCGGTGCAGATAGATGCTGAACTGTTCAGCGACGCCTGGGACAAGCGCGTGGTTATTGTTAGCCCTTCAACCCTGCTGGCTACCCTGCGCACCATCGCCAGCATTTGGAAACAGGAGCGTCAGAATAAAAACGTGCTCGAAATTGCCCGTTTAAGTGGCGCCATGTATGATAAATTTGTGGGTTTTGTTACTGATATGGAAAACATAGGCAAAAACCTTAAACAAAGCCAAAACGCCTACGATGGCGCTATCAATAAACTAACCGAAGGCAATGGCAACCTCACCAAAACCGCTGAGAAAATTAAGAGTTTGGGGGCAAAGGCTAATAAGCAGTTGGATCAGAAGTATATGGATGATGACGCCCTCCCCGCCCCCTAAAGGGGTGCTTTTGAAGTGCATGATTGGCCATATACTCCTGTTATTCAACTCCCCCTTTAGGGGGCTGGGGGGAAAGCGTTCCAACCCTGCGCTTTCAATGCATGTACATTTCCCGACTTCGTTATCAAATTACACCCCGATGCCTGTTCGGTTATATGGCCGATGATGGTGATATCCATTTTAAACTTTATCTTTTCGTAATCGGCTTGTTTTACGGTGAACAGCAGTTCATAATCTTCGCCGCCGCTCAGGGCGCATACGGTTGGGTCGAGGTTAAATTCGCGGGCAGTTTCAAAGGTCATGGGGTCGAGCGGAATTTTTTCTTCATATATACTGCAGCCCTTACCGCTTTGCTTGCAGATATGCATGATCTCGGAAGCCAGGCCATCCGAAATATCGATCATCGCTGTAGGCTTAACCTCAATTTCTTTTAGTAGCTCTATAATATCCTTTCGTGCTTCGGGTTTTAACTGGCGCTCTACAATGTAGTCTTTGCCTTCCAGGTCGGGCTGAATATTGGGGTTCTCCAAATAGATCAGCTTTTCGCGTTCAAGTAATTGCAGGCCAACATAAGCGCCGCCCAGATCGCCCGATACACAGATCAGGTCGCCTTCCTGTGCGCCGTCGCGGTAAACCACATCCTCAGGATTGGCATAACCGATGGATGTTACGCTTAATACCAGTCCTTGTTTTGAGGAGGAAGTATCGCCGCCCACCAGGTCAACGCCATATTTTTCGCAGGCTATGTAAATACCTTCATATAATTCTTCTACCGCTTCTATAGGGAACTTGCTCGACATCCCTATAGATACCGTAACCTGCGCAGCCGTACCATTCATGGCATAAATATCGCTAAGGTTTACCTGTATAGCTTTGTAGCCCAGGTGTTTTAAAGGTGTATAAGCCAAATCGAAATGAATACCTTCCAGCAACATATCGGTTGATACGAGTATTCTTTTCCCTTTAAAATCGAGTACGGCGGCATCATCGCCTACACCCTTAACCGTGCTTTTTTGAACCAATTGAATATTTTTGGTCAGGTGATCGATCAGCCCGAACTCTCCTAATGCTTCTATATTGGTTTTCTCTTTATTATCAAACATGGGCATACGCGACGGTAGTTTTTTCCGACCTGCAAAAATACGAAAGCTTAATGCAAATAAAGGGCATAGTATTAAAACAACTTTTTATTAGTATATTATCGGATAACTTATAAAATAGTTTAATACATATCTATCTGTTTTAATTAAAGTTTAAAAACTTAATGGCCAGTTAACATTTGATGCGGATATTTATAAAAAATTATCATCTATGAAAATCAAAAAACTACTTATTGGCCTATGTTTGGCTGCTGCTATTGCTGGTTGTAAAAAAAATGAGAATCCGGTCGTTTCACCCGGCCCTACCGGTACCACCGGATCAACAGGAACCACCGGTACAACTTCATCTTACTCCCTTACAGAAACTTTCGAAAGCGGTACAAAAACCGCGTATGCCGCTGCCGATGTAACTTTAAGTACCGGTTTATGGAATTTTAATGACGCGCTGATAGGCAACCTGGCTACCGATGTAAGGGATGGCAATCAATCGGTTAGGATCCGTACCGGCGATATTGCGATGGATTTTGATATTAACGGGCTTACCCAGGTTACTATTAAACATGCCAAATATGGTACAGACGCAACTTCCACCTGGCAATTAATGATGTCAACTAATGGGGGTGCCACTTATACACAAGTAGGCTCAACTATTACTGAAACCAGTACAACATTTGTAACCGATTCGTTTAAAGTAACTGTAACCGGCAAAGTGCGGTTAGAAATAGTAAAAACCGGAACTACCCGTATAAATATTGATGATATCACCTTTAAAGGTACAGGCGACCCCGGCATAACCGTTGGACTACCTGATACTGGCGGCGCTGATACTACAGCTACTTCTTCCGCCTCATCAACACGCGGGGTAACCGTTGGTACCGATGCGCCGCCGGTATCGGGCGATAACAGCAATATGCTGTTGGGTAACCCATCAGGCGCACAATCTTCTATGGCCCTAACTGATAATTACCTTATAGATCAGGGTTATTATGTAGAATCCTACAGCAGCACCAGGGGAGAACCTAATTGGGTTAGCTGGCATTTGGATGCATCAAATATTACCAACGCGACCGGCCGTTTAGATAATTTTGCCGGGTTTAATGGTTTGCCTGCCGGATGGTATACGGTACAAAGTAACAGTTATAGCGGTTCCGGTTTTGATAGGGGGCACAATTGTCCTTCGGCCGATCGTACCAGTTCTGTCAACGCTAATTCGGCTACTTTCCTTATGACCAATATGATACCGCAAGCCCCGCAAAATAACCAGCAAACCTGGGCAAACCTCGAAAATTATTTACGCGACCAGGTGGTTTCAGGTAACGAGGTCTATATTATTATGGGTAGTTATGGCACGGGCGGCGTGGGTTCAAGCAGTACCGCTACGGTTAATACCATAAACAGCGGCCATGTAAATGTGCCCAGCAATGTTTGGAAAGTAGCGGTTATATTACCGGTGGGCAATGGGGACATCAGCCGCATAACTTCAACAACACGGGTTATAGCGGTTAATACACCTAATATAAATTCAATTAATTCAGATTGGAATAATTATATAGTTACCGTACGTGATATTGAAGCGGCTACGGGTTATAATTTATTTTCAAACCTTCCTCAAAGTTTGCAGGATGCTATTGAGACAAAGAAGGATGCCGGGCATTAACCCCCCGGCCTCCGCCTATAGGCGGAGGAGTTGATTTGCATACGGTTTAAATAAAAAAGCGATGAGTATTTAATTCATCGCTTTTTTATTTAGCTATTACTCCCCCTTTAGGGGGTTGGGGGGTTACAACCCTAATTTTTTTGATATATTCAGCATTCTTTCAATAGGCTTTACCGCTCTTTCAATAATATGCTGCGGTACTTCAATTTCTGGCATTTCATTTTTAAGGCATAAATAAAGCTTTTCGAGCGTATTGCGTTTCATGTGGGGGCAATCATTGCAGGCGCAATTATTATTGGGTGGTGCCGGTATAAATACCTTGTCTGGGTTGTTTTTCTGCATCTGGTGGATGATGCCCGGCTCGGTAGCTACAATAAACTCTTTTTCTGGATTATTAGTGGCATATTTTAATATACCGGTTGTTGAACCAATATAATCGGCCATTTTTAATATTGCCTCCTCACATTCCGGGTGGGCCAGTAGTTTGGCACCCGGATACCTTTCTTTTAATTTGGTAATTTTCTCTCTCGAAAATATCTCATGCACCATACATGCGCCGTTCCATAAAACCAGGTCGCGCCCCGTTTTTTTAGCTACATAAGCCCCTAAATTTTTATCCGGACCAAATATGATCTTTTGGTCCTTTGGCAGGCTTTCAACTATGCCTATCGCGTTGCTTGATGTGCAAACTATATCGCTCATCGCTTTTAATTCGGCCGTGCAATTCACATAAGTTATTACCAGGTGATCGGGATATTGCTCCTTAAACTTTTTAAATAAATGCGGCGGACAACTATCAGCTAATGAACAACCTGCTTTCAGGTCGGGTAATAGGACCTTTTTGGCGGGTGATAATATTTTAGCGGTCTCGGCCATGAAATGCACCCCGGCGAATACAATAATATCTGCATCGGTTTTAGCCGCTTGCTGCGAAAGTCCCAAACTATCTCCAATATAATCTGCAATATCCTGTATATCAGGCTCCTGGTAATAGTGGGCAAGTATAACCGCATTTTTCTCTTTTTTAAGTTTCTCTATTTCATCAAAAAGGTCGAGGGTGGGGTCGATCATTTCGTCCACGTAGCCTTTCAGGTTTATTTCTTCGAAGATATTCATTTCAACAATTCAATTAATAACAATTAGTTTTATATATAAAAAGAAACTATTGTTATTGGTGTGTTAGTTATGTTTAAAAATTGTGATACGTTTTTGGCAAAAGTTTGTTTTTAATTATTTATGAACATAAAATATACATTCTAATAAATTTATTTTATTGATTATTAGCAGGATATAATAAGTAACTTTTATGTTAAAAACTTATTTGTTGATATTTTATTGCTTGTTATAATGTTAGCTTTGCTGTTAAACCGGCTCAAAAGTCGCTTAAAAAATGTTGTAATTATCAGTAAAAAGTAAGGTTATCCACTATTTAATTATTTGTTAGTTTTTTGCTTACACAAAATTAACATCTTTGAACCCTATTGTTAACAGAAAACAAAATTTTACACAGCTAATACCTATTCTATGTCCAGACATGTGGATTTCCTGGTAGTTGGTTCGGGCATTGCCGGTTTAAGTTTTGCATTAAAAGCAGCTAAACATGGTAAGGTACTGATAGTTACCAAATCAAACGAAGATGAATCAAATACAAAATATGCACAGGGCGGCGTAGCGGTTGTTGTTGATAAAAAGGAAGATTCATTCGAAAAACATATCAATGATACCTTAATTGCTGGTGATGGCCTTTGTGATAAAGAAGTTGTTGAAATTGTTGTTAAAGAGGGTCCCGACCGTATTAACGAAATAATTGATTACGGAACCAGTTTTGATAAAACAAATGAAGGCTTTTACGACCTGGCAAAAGAAGGGGGGCACTCCGAATTCAGGGTTTTACATTATAAAGATATTACGGGTTTTGAGATCGAAAGGTCCCTATTAGAACAAATACATAAAAACCCCAATATTGAAATCCTAACCCATTATTTTGCTGTAGACCTTATCACACAACATCATTTGGGGGAGTTTGTAGATAAATCAACAACCGATATCACCTGCTATGGTATTTATGCGTTGAACACGATAAATAACCAGGTAGAGAAGATACTTTCTAAAATTACGGTGATGGCTTCGGGGGGCGCGGGGCATATTTATTCGGTAACCACCAACCCTACCATAGCTACCGGCGATGGCGTGGCTATGGTTTACCGCGCTAAGGGTAAGGTGCGTAATATGGAATTTATACAATTTCATCCTACAGCTTTATATAACCCCGGCGATTATCCGTCATTCTTAATTTCGGAAGCGGTACGCGGTTTTGGTGGCATATTGAAACGCACCAATGGCGAAGAATTTATGCAGGAGTACGATGAAAGAAAGTCGTTGGCTCCGCGCGATATTGTGGCAAGGGCCATTGATGCGGAGATAAAAAAATCGGGCGAAGATTATGTTTACCTGGATATTAGGCACCGAAGCAAAAAGGATATTTTAACGCATTTCCCGAATATTTATGCCAAATGTTTAGAGATAGGTATTGATATGACGAAGGATATGATACCGGTATCGCCTGCCTGTCATTATATGTGCGGTGGTGTGATGGTTAACCATGAAGGCGCTTCGTCTATTATGCGTTTGTATGCTTGCGGCGAATGCTCATCAACTGGCTTGCATGGCGCTAACCGATTGGCTTCTAATTCCTTATTAGAGGCGTTAGTTTTTGCGCACCGTATTTATAAAAATGCCATCGGTCAATTCAATACCATAACTATCCCCGAAAATATACCCGACTGGGACGAAAAAGGCGTACAATTATCTAATGAAGATATCCTGGTAACCCACAACATCCGCGAAATGCAGAAATTGATGGCAGATTATGTAGGCATTGTACGTTCTGATTTCCGTTTGGAACGGGCCATGCGCCGCCTGGGTTTATTATACGAAGAAACAGAAGAGTTTTATAAGCGCACCAAACTATCTGTTAAGCTTTGTGAACTGCGTAATTTGATACAGGTATCGTTTATTGTAGTAAAATCAGCCATGATGCGTAAGGAAAGTCGGGGGTTGCATTATACGACGGATTACCCGGAGCATCAGAAGGAAGTGGTGGATACGGTTTTTTAGAGCGGAAAACGGGATTCGAACCCGCGGCCTTCAGTTTGGGAAACTGATGCTCTACCAGCTGAGCTATTTCCGCTTAAGTTTGTACAAAAGTAAATATTTATATTTACAATTGTCATTGCGAGCGTAGCGTGGCAATCGCAAGCTTTGCTTAACCGCATTGCATCCTTGCGATTGCTTCGTCGTTCCTCCTCGCAATGACAGTAATTTTTTAATATGCCACTCATTCTACCCGTAAAAGACAAACACCCTACCTGGGGCGCCGATTGCTTTATAGCCGAAAACGCCACTATAGTTGGCGATGTGGTTATGGGTGATAAATGCTCGGTATGGTTCAACGCTGTAATACGGGGCGATGTGCATTATATTAAAATAGGCGATAATACCAATATACAGGACGGCGCTGTTATACATTGCACGTACTTGTACGCCCCAGCTAATATCGGCAGCAATGTGTCTATAGGCCATAATGCGCTTGTACACGGCTGTACACTGCATGACCATGTGCTTATAGGTATGGGCGCTATTGTAATGGACCACGCCATAGTAGAAGAATACGTAATAATTGGGGCAGGTTCGGTCGTCCTCGAAAAAACCGTTTGCGAATCGGGCTACCTTTACGCAGGTACTCCCGCCAAAAAAATAAAACCCATAACCGCCGAACAGCGCGCCATGCTTGACAGGTTGCCGGGCAATTACATTATGTATTCGGGCTGGTTTATGGAGAAGTGATCTCTTTGGGTATGTTTAGATCTTCGTTCAGCTCCCAATTTGGCCTAAGGTCGAAAGTTTTATTATATATCCATATATTCTCAGGCTGAATTTTATCTTCACGGTTGCCGCCATCCCATTTACCGTTGCGGTTACTATCATAAATTACTCTTACCGTGAACTTGCCCGTAGGAAGGTCTTTATACACCAGGCTTGTGTTTTTTGTTATCTCGTCGCTTCTCATCGGCACATTCTGGCCGTTCAGGTCGCTCATCAATTCTACAATATATGCCTTTGAAGTATCGGGAACGGTAACTTTTAAAATTAACGTACCGTAATTTGACGGGTTATCTATAACGAATTTGGTGGGGGCCCGCTTTTTGTTTTTATCTCCGTATATATCGGTAAAGGCTTCATCATTAACAGTAAGCGTATAGTTTGACCGCTGCCGCCAGCGATATTTTAACGTAAAGTTTTTGGCACTTCCGGCATCTTTTAACAGGGTAAAGTTTGCCGTTGTCGAATCTTCCTTTAGGGTAATAAGCGACGGGTCATACGAATCAATGGGCTCATTCGTATAAATATGCAGATCGGTTCCGGGCTTTAACGTGCTACCGCCTTTACTTAGGCCATAATTTAATGATAGCGCTCTCGTAAACGACTCTTTCCGCAACTTGTGTAAATAGGTTGTATCAACAGGCTTATTATTTTCAAAAAAAACAAATCTTACCGAATCAAAATCCATGTTTTTTGAGTAAACCAGGATCGTATCCCTTGTTTTACTAATGTCAACGATCTTTTGTTCATCGAGCTCCGGAGGGTAAATAATGCGTACAGAAGGCTTTTCCAGGCTTCTATTAAAGATAAACTGCATCTTGCCATCGGGATCAAACTGGTCAACAACACGCAATTTGGTTGGGGTCAGCGTAGCTAGTTTTAGTTGTATACCCGCCGTATCGTGCCGTAAGTAAATAGGTTTGTTTAAAAAGCCAAGCTGTTCGGTTTCGTTATCATATATTTTATTGGGAGCATTTTCTCTTAAGGCGTATATTTTATAAACACCGGCTTTCAGGTTATTTAAAGTAAAGTTCCCGGAGGTATCAACCGTAGTATAAATAGTGGGTTTCTTTTTACGAAACAATAGCGAATCTTGTTTAGGGGTAAAAAGCATAACCGTAACATCTGTAGACGCCTGGCCGGCAATAGGTTTCACCTTTTTTTGCGTAAGCACGTCAGTTACCGAGCCGGAGATACTTAGCGAGTCGATATGGCTGCCGGTAGAAAATACGTAGGTAAAGTTCTTTAATACGTTGCCTTCATTAACATCGCGGATAGACGTACCGAAATTGATCACATAGGTTGTGTTTTTTTGGAGGGTATCTTTAAAGGTTACCAATAAGCTTTTTTGAGTTTTGCTAAAAACGGGTGGCAGTTTATCTGGCGTGGGAAATATGGTTATTTCCTGGAACTGGTTATAAAGATTAAAATACTCATCAAAATCTAAGCGGATCTGTTTGGCGGTAAAATTACGCGTAAGGTTTGGCGGGGTTGCCTTCAATAATTTGGGCGGAGTTATGTCGCGCGGGCCGCCCTGGGGTTTTTGCTGCACCGCGCACCCAAAAGTAACTAAGGCCAGCATCGAAAACACAAAAAATTTGCAATAAAGCAGGCAATTTTTATTTGACGTCATTTTTAGGCGAAATAAGCGATTTTTTGTTTTTTATGAAGATTATCATTCTGATTTAAAAATAATGGCTTAAAATTAATATTTTATAAACACCTGATTTACAATAATTTACAGGCTATTTGGATAAATGCACCATGATAACCGATATGTCAGAAGGCGAAACCCCCGAAATGCGGGAAGCCTGGCCTAAAGTGCGTGGTTTTATCTTCATCAATTTTTCGCGTGCTTCTTTCGACAACGATTGCATTTGCTGATAATTAAAATCGGGGTTAATTTCTTTGTCCTCCATTTTTTTCATCCGGCCAACAATATCCATTTCCTTTTCAAAATAACTCTCATATTTGATTTTTATTTCAGCCTGCTCAATAGTTTCCTTGTCATAGCCCGCTAAATAATTTTTCAGGTCCGCGTCAACCAGTTGCAGATCGTTTATTGAAACCTGGGGGCGGCTCAATAAATTAAACAGTTTGGTGGTTTGCGAAACGGCACTGGTATTCAGCTTTTCTAATAAAGTATTCACACTTTCCTGGGCGATGGATTTTGCCCGGGTATAAGCAACAATATCATCAGAGTTTTTTATTTTTTGTTTCACCTTATCCAAACGTTCGTCGCTGATCAATCCCAACTCATTGCCTATAGGGCTTAACCGGATATCCGCGTTGTCCTGTCGCAGCAACAACCGGTGCTCGGCACGAGAGGTGAACATGCGGTAGGGTTCTTCCGTCCCTTTGGTAACCAGGTCATCTATCAATACGCCGATGTATGATTCCGCCCGCTTCATGATCAGTTCGTGCTTATCATTTAATTTCTGATGCGCGTTAATGCCCGCTATAAAGCCTTGCGATGCAGCTTCTTCGTAACCGGTAGTGCCGTTTATTTGGCCTGCGAAGTAAAGGTTGCTTACTAATTTGGTTTCTAAGGTAAGACCAAGCTGTGTGGGCGGAAAGTAATCGTATTCTATCGCATAACCGGGACGGAACATCTTTGCGTTCTCAAAACCTGGTATTTGTGTTAATGCCTTATATTGTACATCCTCGGGCAAAGAGGTTGAAAACCCGTTTACGTATATTTCTACCGTATTTAGACCTTCGGGCTCTACAAATATCTGGTGACGGTCGCGCTCGGCAAAACGGTTGATCTTATCTTCTATTGAAGGGCAATACCTCGGCCCCAAACCCTTAATGCGTCCGGTAAACATAGGCGATTTTTCAAAGCCTTCTTTCAGAGTTTCATGAACATTGGTATTGGTATAGGTTATCCAGCAGCAGAGCTGTTCTTTTATTTGCTCTACTTCTGTGTACGAAAACCTCCCCCGTTCTTCATCCCCCCACTGCTCTTCCATTAATGTATAGTTCAGGCTTCGTCCATCCACGCGCGGCGGGGTGCCCGTTTTCATTCGTCCCGAATCAAAACCCAGGGTTACTAATTGTTCGGTTAAGCCGGTAGCCGCTTTTTCGGCTGTACGGCCGCCGCCGAATTTTTTTTCTCCAATATGTATAATGCCATTTAAAAAGGTTCCGTTGGTTAATACTACTGCGTTGGCTTCAATTTCTATTCCCAGTGAGGTGCGAATCCCCTTAATGGTATTGTTGCCCACCAGTAGGGAAGTAACGGTGTCCTGCCAAAAGTCAACATTTGGTGTGCGTTCTAATGCGAGGCGCCATTCTTCGGCAAAGCGCATACGGTCGCTTTGGGCACGAGGGCTCCACATCGCCGGTCCTTTCGACAGGTTCAGCATCCTGAACTGAAGCGAGGTTTTGTCGGTAATTATACCCGAATAACCGCCCATTGCATCAATTTCACGCACAATCTGCCCTTTGGCCACGCCACCCATTGCCGGGTTGCAGCTCATTTGCGCGATAGTGCCCATGTTCATGGTAACCAGCAAAACAGACGAGCCCAGGTTGGCCGCCGCCGCTGCTGCTTCGCACCCGGCATGGCCGGCACCCACTACAATTACATCATATTTCTTAAACATCACAACCTCCATGTTCCACGTGGAACATTAAATATTTATTCATTTTCCCGATGTTCCACGTGGAACATTGAAAAACGATACCAACGCAAAACAGGCCCAAATGCTTTCTAATACCACAAAAGGATAAAAGGCGATCAGGTAGGACGAAATGCCGCAAATGGCAGCGCCCACAAAATTTAACAGGCAATAGGCCCGGCTATCCGCTGATATTTTTTTATATAAATTTAATGAAAACGCTATTAGTAATATAATTACGCCTAGCGAGCCTAAAATGTCCGCTAATTTCATGCTTCCTTCAATTCCGTTAACTCCAGCCACCGCATGCTTTTTTCATCGAGCACGCCACTCATATCGGCTATTTTCTTTGCCGTTTCTACAATAGCGCTATTATCTATACCCGAATTTAGCTTTTTGTTTAATTCTTTTAACTGCTCTTCGAGTATTGTTATATCATTTTCAAGCGCGCTTATTTCTTTTTGCTGCTTAAAACTCAGTTTGCTTTTAGGAACGGTATTGGCTGAGGGCGCAATACCCGCCGCCTTATCCTGCCTGTTTTGCTGCTTCTGATCTTCCTGCTCCAACCTGTACGAAGAATAATTGCCGTTATATATGCGAACATGCCCTTTTTCTTCCACAATAAAAAGCTGTTCGGTTAGCTTATCCAGCAAATATCTGTCGTGCGATACGATCATCAGCACACCGGCATAGTTGGTTAAAAACTCCTCCAGTACGTTTAGGGTATCAATATCCAGGTCGTTTGTTGGCTCATCCAGTATCAGAAAATTAGGGTTTTTGATCAGGATGCTCATTAACTGAAGCCGTTTTTTCTCGCCGCCGCTTAGTTTAGCTATAAATCCGTACTGTTTGGCTGGTGGAAAAAGGAATAACGTAAGTAATGCCGAAGCAGATATGAGCTTGCCATCGGCCATAGTGATAAATTCCGCTACGTTTTTAACCACATCAATTACGCGCTCATCATCTTTAAACACAATGCCCGATTGATGGAAATAGCCCAAAACAGTGGTTTCGCCTTTTTCAATATAACCAGTATCGGGCGTTAAGCCCCCGGTTATCATATTTAACAGGGTCGATTTGCCGCTGCCATTCTTCCCGGCCAATCCAATACGGTCACCTTTTTTAAACACATAGTTAAAATGGTCGATATAGGTTTGGCCGTTAAAGCCCTTGCTTATATCCTGTATTTCCATGATCTTATTGCCCTGGCGTGCTGTTTTAACCGTTAATTCAACATTTTGCCTGGGGCCGCCATTTTTTGTTTTGGCATCCAATTCGTAATAAGCGTCAATTCTTGCTTTCGATTTGGTTCCGCGCGCCTGTGGCTGCCGGCGCATCCATTCCAGTTCTTTGCGTAAAAGGTTGGAGTTTTTTTGAAAAGAGGCTTCATCCGAAGCTTCGCGTTCAGCCTTACGCTCTAGGTAATAACCATAATTACCAACGTAAGGAATTATTTTCCCCTTGTCTATCTCTAGTATTTCATTACAAACATTATCAAGAAAATACCGGTCGTGCGTAACCATTAATATGGTTTTTGAACCGTCAGTGAGCAGTTTTTCTAACCATTCAATGGTATCAATATCCAGGTGATTGGTTGGCTCATCCAAAATATAAAGGTCGGGGTCCTCAATAAGCAATTTTGCCAATGCGAGCCGTTTCCTTTGCCCGCCCGAAAGGGTATCAATAGGTTGATTTAAATGATGTATATCCAACCGTCCTAAAATGGTTTTTATTTTATATTCGTACTCCCAGGCATCAACCTCACTTAATTCTTCCATTACCAACTCAATGGCACGCACATTATCTGGCTCATTTTCAAGCAGTTCCTCATATTTCCTGATCGCCTGTTGCTGTGCGTCATCCGCGTGGAAAATATAATCGCTTATGGTAACCGAATTTTTAAACCCCGGGTCCTGTTCCAGGTAACCCAGGCGCAGATCGCGGGTTTGCACAACTTTTCCTTCCGTTGGCTGCAATACGCCCGCCAGCAGTTTTAAAAGTGTCGACTTACCAGCGCCATTAATACCCACAAGCGCCACGCGGCGCCCGCGGTTAATGCCGATGGTTAAGTTTTTAAACAGCCAGTGGTCATGAAAAGAATGGCCCAGGTTTTCTGCAGATATATAAGTGCTCACGCTAATTTTTTTATTTTATCGGATGTATAAGTAAACATACCCGGTTCGTTTTTAAGTGATTGTTTAAACATGGCCATAGCCACCGTTTTGGCCGGGATGCTGCGGTATTTTTTCAGCCCTCCAAACAGGAGCGGGTTAAAAACCTTCATTATGGCAATAGCCAGCTTCTCCATTTTTCTGGATATCTTTCTGGGGCCGGTTAACAGCGACGCCTGGTAGATATGCAGGCCCTTTAAACCTGTTTTTTTAACGTCAGCTTCTGTTTCGCCCTTTATTTTCAGATAAAAATTAGACGATTTCGTATTGGCACCAACAGATGATACCAGGTGAAACTGTTCAATTTTGTTTTTCAAAGTTATTTCTGCCAATTTAACAGGGTAATCATGTTCTATTTTTCTGTATTGCCACCGGTCGGGGGTTTCGCTTTTTGTTGTACCCAAACAGCAAAATAATACATCTCCTGTTATTTCCTCCGCATGTTCGTTCAGTTGCTCAAAGTCTATTACTAATTGCGTCACCCTGTTATCTAATATCCTTGTCTTTTTTCGGGAAACAAGTAAAATTTGACTATAGCCGTCATTATCAAAAATAATATTTAATAATTTGCTGCCAATTAGTCCGCTTGCCCCTACTATTATTGCTTTCTTTGTCATTTTATAAGGTTAGGGGCTCGCAAAAATACGATAAAAAAATTATTGGAATGAATATTGCGTGTTTAAACATATAAATTTAGCAACATGAAAAGTATATTTTATCCCGCCAATGAGCGGGGAACAAGCGACCACGGATGGTTAAAGGCAAATTTCTCATTTAGCTTTGCCAATTATTATGACCCAAAAAAGGTTCATTTTGGCGCATTGCGTGTGTTAAACGATGATATAATAGCCGGAGGTACCGGCTTTGGCACCCACCCGCATGATAATATGGAAATTATAACGATTCCTTTAAAAGGCGCAGTAGAACATAAGGACAGCATGGGTAATGCCGGTGTAATTACTGCAGGCGAGGTACAGGTAATGTCGGCAGGTACGGGTATCGAACATTCTGAGTACAATCATTCTGCTACGGAAGCTGTTAATGCGCTGCAAATATGGCTGTTTCCTAAACATAGAAATATTGAGCCAAGATATGATCAGAGAAATTTTACCGATAGCTTTAAGCTAAATGAATTAACAACCCTGGTATCGGGCGATAAGACAACCGGCGCCTTATGGATAAACCAGGATGCTACATTTTCCATCGGTGAATTTGAGGCCGGAAAAACCATTAACTACGAAATAAAGAACCCTGGAAATGGCGCGTACCTGTTTGTTTTAGAGGGAGTTGTAAAGACAGGCGATAATATATTAAACAAAAGGGACGCTTTAGGTGTTTATGATACCAGTTCAATAACTATTGATACGCAGGCAAACACACGGCTCCTTATAATTGATGTGCCGATGCTTTAAACACCTCCTGCCTTTTATCTGTTTATTGAATGTCTAAGCAAACGGTTTAATAGCCGTTGCAATAAATACGATAACTATGGCAGAAGAAATAACCATTCCCGGCTGGAAAAAATGGCTGGAAGACATTGGCGACCAAGTTGCATTTTTCTTTAAATTCTTCAGGAACATTTTTTCCGGTGGTTTTGAATGGGGCGAATTCATTAGGCAGTGTTACGAAATAGGCTACCGCTCTATTATGCTGGTGGGCGTAACCTCTTTTATAATGGGCGTGGTTTTAATTGTTCAATTACGGCCAACCCTGGTTACGTTTGGCGCGGTGAGCATGATGCCTCAATCGCTTTCTATTTCATTTGTACGCGAATTGGGGCCTGTTATTATCGCCTTAATTTGCGCGGGTAAAATTGCTTCGAGTATTGGCGCCGAACTGGGCAGCATGAAGGTAACCGAGCAATTAGATGCTATGGAGGTATCAGGCGCCAACGCTGTGCAATACCTGGCCGTTACACGTATCCTGGCGACAACGGTAATGGTACCTTTGTTATCGCTTATTGGCGATGTTATTGGCCTTTTTGCCGGTTTCCTGGCAATAAACTTAAGGGACAGTATAAGTTTTCAATTATATTTTCATAAAGTAATAGCGTCGCTTGGTTTCTCCGATCTTTTCCCTGCGTTTGTTAAAACCATATTTTTCGGTTTTGCTATAGGTTTCATCGGCTGCTATAAAGGCTTTCATTCTAATAAAGGGACAGAAAGTGTAGGCATAGCCGCCAATTCGGCCGTGGTAACAGCATCCCTGTGGATATTTGTTATTGACGCTATTGCCGTTCAGGTCACGAGTTTATTATTTTATTAATAAGTGATGGACGACGTGAAAGCAGATATCGAACAAATGCCAAAGGCCAGAAATGGGGAAGAAGTGGTAATAGCTATAAAAGGCTTAAAAAAATCATTTGGAAAAAAGGATGTTTTAAGAGATATAAACCTTGAAGTGAAACGGGGTGAAAATGTACTGATCCTGGGAAAATCCGGTACAGGAAAATCAGTGACCATACAATGTATAGTTGGGCTGTTAACGCCCGATGCGGGCTCGCTAAAAGTCTTTGGCAACGAGGTGGCCCAAATGTCGGATGATGAGTTGAAACAATTGAGGATGAAGTTTGGCTTTTTGTTTCAAAGCGGAGCGCTGTATGATTCGATGACCATTCGCGAAAACCTGGAATTTCCCTTAACCAGGGTGTTAAGACTAAACGACCAGACGGAAATTGATAAGCGGGTAGAAGATGTTTTGGAAAGCGTTGGCTTGCTTGAAGCTATAGATAAACTCCCATCGGACCTATCGGGCGGTATGAGAAAAAGAGCGGGTTTGGCGCGAACGTTAATAATAAATCCCGAAATTATGTTGTATGATGAACCTACTACGGGACTTGATCCTATAACGTCAAGGGAGATCAGCCACCTGATATTAGAAATTCAAAAAAAATATAAAACCTCATCCATTATTATTACACACGACATGGAATGTGCGAGAATTGCTGCTGACCGCATGTTGATAATGGATGATGGTAAATTTATAGCCGAAGGCTCATTTGATGAACTTCACCAATCATCCAACAAAATTGCAGCATCATTTTTTAAAGATATATTATGAAAACAACACCGGGACAAAAAATAAAAATAGGCTTATTTACTTTTACCGGGCTACTGGTATTGGTATTAGCTATTTTCTTTATTGGCAATCAAAAAAACCTTTTCAGCTCAACATTTAAAATAAGCGGAGTATTTAAAACTGTTAATGGTTTACAAACAGGTAATAATGTGCGTTTTGCGGGCATTAATGTTGGCGTGGTTAGCGCCATCGATATTATAAATGATACATCTGTAAGGGTTATTTTAACAGTAAAAAACAATGTAAAACAGTTTATAAAAAAGGATGCGCGGCTGAATATTGGCAGTGATGGATTAATGGGGGATAAACTGATAGTTATTATGCCTGGGGGCGCCACAACCAACGAAATGATAAAGGAGGGTGATCAATTAAGCGTTGTTAACCCAATAGATATTGATAAGATAATTGGAAAATTAACCAAAATAACAGACAATACAGGCACCCTGATTGATAACCTGTCGCAAATTGTAGCTAAAGTAAACAGCGGTAAAGGAAGTATTGGCCGTTTGTTAAATAATGATAAAATGGCGAAGGATATGGAAAACACCGTATCGCAGGCAAAAACCACTATGCAAAACGTGCATAAAACTACCACTACATTAAATGAGGACCTGACAGCCGCCCAGCATAATATATTTTTAAAAGGGTTTTTTAACAAGAAAAAGAGGGCCGAAAAAGCCAAACAAGATTCTATAAAGAAGTCCCAGGAATCGGCAGGTAAAAAACAATAAAAACTAAATTTCAAAAAAAATAGGATATAAAAAGTAAATTATACATACATTTATAGACTGATTAATCGGTCTGTGGTGGATAAAAAAGAACAAATATTAGCAACCGCGTTGCGTTTATTCGTGGCTGACGGGTTTCATGGTACACCTACCAGCAAAATAGCGCTGGAGGCCGGCGTTGCCAATGGCACGCTGTTTTATCATTATAAAACCAAGGAAGAGCTAATGGTCGCGCTTTATAACAGCATAAAGGGCGAACTTGCAAATAATATACTTTCATTTGCTCAAGCGGAAGGTTTTATTACAACAAGGTTCAAAAATATTTTTATTCATTCGGTTTATTGGGCACTCAAAAACCCGGAGAAATTTTACTACATACAGCAATTTAATTTTTCACCGCACCTGGCCAAAGTACCAAAGGATATTTTTAAACAGCAGGCCATGCCTTATACCCAGTTGATAGGTGAAGGCATCAAAAAGAAATTACTTCGGCAGCAGCCGGAAGAATTGGTTACGGCCCTGTTTAACGGCCAGGTTTACGGTGTTTGCCAATATTTAAAATCTGCCGGGCTGGATTCCGGAGAACAGGAAAAAACAATTAATGAAGCCTATGATATGGTTTGGGATATGTTGAAATATACGTAAGACAAAAATCGGAACAGATCATAAAAAAAGCAGCCATGGAAATTTCCATGGCTGCTTTTTTTATAATTTAAGAGCAATTATAGGTTGCTTGTGATCGCCGGGTCCATTGGTTTAACAGCCGAACGGAAGCGATGTATTAGTTTGCCGTTTTCATCTAACAGAAACTTTTCGAAGTTCCATTTAATTTCGCCGGTGAAATCGGGGTTCGCGGTTTCAGTTAAGTATTTAAATAAAGGCACTATATCATCGCCTTTAACGCTAACTTTTTCACTCATGGGGAAAGTAACCGAAGCATACGATGAACAAAATGCCTCAATTTCCGAATTACTGCCAGGCTCTTGTCCGCCAAAATTATTTGCGGGGAAACCAACTACAACCAACTTGTCTTTGTATAGTTCCGATAGCTTTTGCAGATCGGTGTATTGTGGGGTATAGCCGCATTTTGAAGCGGTATTCACCACTAATATTTTTTTGCCCCTATATTTGGCGAGGGAAAAATCATCCCCTTTTATAGTCTTCAGTTTAAAATCATAAACCGAAGCGGGGGCGCTAACAAACAGCAGCGCGAAAAAAATTACTAATATTTTCATAGTGTTTAAAATTTGATGACCGTTTTATATTTGATTTAGTAAAATTAGCTAATAAAACTTCTTTTAGCCAAATAGTAATCTTCTTTTTCTGTCATTTTTTTCTTTGAGGCGGCGGTTTTGTCTTTATAGCCCGCTAAATGCAATACGCCATGTATCATTACCCGGTGTAGTTCGTCGGTTGCCGATACGTTATAAGATGCTGCATTTTCAATAATGCGGGGTATGGAGATAAATATATCGCCGGTTATTTCCCCTTTTTTCGCTGAGTTATCAAAGGTGATAATATCGGTATAGGTATCGTGGTTGAGGTATTGACGGTTGATCTGCAACAGGTAAGCATCTGAACAAAATATATAGGTGATTTCCTGCAGATGAAAACCTTCGGCAACCAGCGTTTCGTTGATCCATTGCCGCAAATTCGTTTTGTTTTTCAGTTTGTAGGTTATATCCTCCTCAAAAAACCGGATTGCGGGCATTATATTTTAAATAGCAGTTCAACCTCATTGCCTTTGGCATTGAATACGCACTGGTCGGCAAGATGTTTAACAATAAAAACACCGCGCCCCGTTAGTTTTTCCAGGTTTTCGTCAGCGGTGGGATCGGGCAGGTGAACATAATCAAAGCCTTCGCCCTCGTCGGTAATGGTCCATAGTGCGCGTTTGGCGTCAACTTCGGCATTTATAATTACCTTTTTAGCGGGGTCTAATTTATTGCCATGTATAATAGCGTTAATAACTACTTCGTTTAGGCAAGTCATCATATTGGCAAAGGTGTCGTCGGCAATTTGATGTTTATCGGCAATTTCTTCTATCAAATTTTCCAATAGCGTTATGCTTTCCCGCACAGACGGAAGCTGTAACGTATAAAGTTCGGTAGTTTGAATAGGGGCATGGTCCATATTATTTGGCATTAAGTTGATCAAAGTAAGATTTTATTTTTTGCTTATAATACAAATTTAGCGCGGGGGGTACGGTTCTAATTTGTTCTGTTTGTTTTTCTTTTACCTGTTGGTAGTCTTGCAATGCTTTTATATATCCCGGGGGCACATCCTTGCCCACATGGCTTTCGCGTTTTTCATCTTGTTCTCGTTCCTGTTCCGCCTTTTCAGCTTCCAGCAAACGGGTTTGAATTTGCTGTTGCCTTTTCAGCGCTTCATCTGTTATTTTCCTGTTTACGAGATCTTTCTCAGTTTGTTCCATTTGTTGCGATATTTTATCCGCATTTTTTATTCCGGCCCCGCCATCCTTGCCTTGATCGTTGTTAATTTGCTCCATTGTCTGCCTTATCATTTGCTGCTCACGGGCAAGCCTGGCCAGTTGTTCGCTCATTTGTCCCCGCTGGCTTTGCCCTTTGTTGCCCCCCTGCTGTTGTTGCTGTTGCAGCTGATCGCGCATTTTTTGCATATTCTGGTTTAGCTTCTCCTGCATTTGCCGTAATTGCGAAACAGACATTTGTTGTTTTGGCTTTCCCTTTCCGCTTTTTGAACTGCTCATTTTAGCCTGCAGCTGACTAAGCGCGTCGCTTAACATTAATGCCAGGTTATTCATTGAGGTCATGGCATATTGCTGATTACGGTTGGCTTCGGGGGTTCGCCTGTCGCCCAAATTACTAAGCGCATCGTCGATATGTGTATTTATGGCCGATATTTCCCTGTTAACAGTTGATTGTATCTGCGGGATGCGTTTGCTTAACGCGTACAGGCTGTCTTCGGCGGTTTTTAAATTGTCTTTAATGTTTTTTTGTGTTTGGGCAAGTGTGATATATTGCGGGTTGACCTGGCTGGTAGTCCTCAAATCTTCCATTACCTTTTCCTGGCCAAACGAACTGTTCACCAGGCTTTTAAGCAATTCGCGCAACTGTTTGGCATCTACCTCGGTTTCTTTTTCATCCTGCTCTTCCTCATCCTGCTGCATTTTCTGGGCCAATTGCTTCATCTGCTTGGCTGCTTGCTGTTGCGATTGTGATGCTTTCGACTTGTTGTTTTTTGATAAATGCTGCGAGCTTTGGTCCATCTTGTCCTCAATGCTTTTTTCTTCACTTTTTGGATTTTCAAAGTTCTGCTTATTCTCTTCTTTATTAAGGTCTTCTAACCCCTTTTCGATATCCTGGAATTCTTTGTTGAGTTTGTCTTGTTCGCTTTTTAGGTCTTTTTCATCTTTTTGCTGCTGGTCTTTTTGATTAGCGGCGTCTTTTTGCTGCTGGTCATTTTGATTAGCGGCGTCTTTTTGCTGCTGGTCATTTTGATTAGCGGCGTCCTTTTGCTGCTGTTCTTTTTGATTAGCGGCGTCTTTTTGCTGCTGGTCCTTTTGATTAGCCGCATCTTTTTGTTGCTGATCCTTTTGATTGGCCGCGTCCTTTTGTTGCTGATCCTTTTGATTGGCCGCGTCTTTTTGCTGCTGGTCTTTTTGATTGGCCGCGTCCTTTTGCTGCTGATCCTTTTGATTAGCCGCGTCTTTTTGTTGCTGCGGGTTTTTCATCTCAGCTTCCGCCTTTTGCTGGGTTTGATCGGCAAGTTTCTGCTGTTTGTCTGCCAGCTGGTTTAGTTTATTTATGTTTTGATTTAGTTTTTGGTCAAACTCCATTTTTTTATAAAGCGCCAACATGCGGTCAAGCTCCTTTTTCAGCGATTTATCATCGGTCTGCATTTTCGACAGTTGGTAGCGGGTACCGTCTTTTTGATCTTGCTGTAAAAACTCTTTTAACCTTTCAAGCATTTCACGTGTTTTGGGGTCGAGAATGTTGTTCAGCAGTTTTTCTATTTGCTGCTGTTCGTCAGTTAGTTGCTTGTTTTGATTTTCATTTTGCTGGCGGTTATACATGTTCTTTTGGTTCTCCGCCTGTATTTGTTTTACCAGGTCGTCCAGCTCCTGTCTTTTTTGAAGCAGGTCTTCCACCTGTTTCTTCTCATCAAACGAGAGCGAGTTTTTATTGAGCAAAAGCTGGTCGAGCTTTTTCGAGTCGCGTTCAATTTGATCGGCAAGCTTAATGGCCGACTGCATTTTTTGTTTTACCCCGGTGGTCCCCTCATTTAATTCATTGCTTAATTGGGTTGCATCGGGCACATTTATGGTACGCTCCGGTGTGCGGGCTTTCTTGGGGCCATTTACCGCGTCGTTATCGGCAACCTCGAAAAAATAAGTTACCTGGTCGCCGGGTTTTATACCCATGTCTTTTAAGTCCCAGAAATAAAAGAAATCTGATAATGTTTGATTAAGGTCGGCTTTTACGGGTTTAACCATATCCTGTTCGCTGCCTTTATTGCCGGGTACGCCCAATTTATAATGAAAGGTTAAAGAGGAGAAGCCGTGGTCGTCCTGAATTTTACCATTAAAATAAAACGCCCTTAAACTCACAGAATCTGGTTTTTCCTCTACGCTGATAGATGGTGGTTCGTCGGCTATCACATTAATGCGGTAAGCTGCCGAATCAGTTTGTTTAACAATATTATTTTGCGGGTTTAATTGATAGATAGATGATTTATTTAACCTTTCGGTATGCTCAAACAAGCCATTGCCGGCCGGGTTTAAGGTATACGAATTGTTATTCATAGAAAACGAAAGCTTTGTAGCGTTTTGCGTATGGAACTGCCAGCTTACCGTAGTTCCGGCAGGGATGGTCAGATCGCCGGCATTAGCCAGGGTTTCGTTTTTTTTGTGCAGGTAAGCAGGATAATTTAGGGCCACATCAAAATGTAATAATGCGGGGCGCAGGTTTACCTTTATTTCATAGGGAGCAGACTCAAAGCCATTGCCAACCAGCCTGAACGAGGTGCTTTGCTGCAGGTTGGTAAAAAGATAATGAAAGCTGCTCACGTTGTCTTTATCGAGCTTAAAAGTGTTGTTGGCTGTTTCCACATATACGTCAGCCGGGAGCTGGTTGCCCTGGAGTTTTAATTGCAGTTTCAGGTCCTCGCCCTGCACGGCAGACAGGTTTTGGTTTAAAACCACGAACTTAAATGGTGCCACCGGGGCAAAATATTCATTATGCCGGATGATTTTTTTGGTGCTTTCCGTCAATATGGATGGCGCGGCCAAAGCGATAATAATAATTACAGCCAGGGGGCTTAATATCCATTTCAAATACCTGGAGTTCTCTTTAATATTAATAGCCGAAGGGAAACGGACGGGCTTTAAATTTTCAATTTTTTGATCGATGCTGGCTTCTATCAGTTCGCGGTGACGCGTATCCTCGCCTGATAGTTTTTTAAGCTGCAAGGTATTCAGCAGCTTATCATGAACATCATTAAAATGCCGGCCTATAATTTCGGCGGCCTGGTCGTGCGTTAGGGTTTTGCCGACGCTTAGCCAAGCCAATAACGAAGGGATAACCAGCCAGCCCGTAAGGCCCAGGTTGAGCAGTATGAACCCATAAAAAAGCACACCGCGGAAAAATGAATTGAAATTGCCGAAATATTCGCTCAGTGTAATGACTACATAAGCCGAAAACAGCCCCGCGCCTAAAAATATCAATCCCCTTAACAGGTTGTTCAGGTAATATTTTTTGATAAAGGTGTTGATCTTAACGATCAGGCTATTATAGTTTTCGGATGATTCCATAATTCACAACTAAAATACCAGTATTTAATCATTAAACTGCAAAAAATAGCGTAAATTATATGTTGCAGAAATTAAAATCTGAAAACTAATGTAATAAAATAAAAGGCAATAAATAGCAATTTAACAGATGATGTTTATATTTAACCTATAAACCTTAATTATGAACCGATTTTTAACCGCTTTGTTTGTTTTTGCAGTATGCTGTAATAGTGTTTTTGCCCAACAAACCACAACTCCGCCGGTAAAAAGAATACCGCCCGATGGCGTGCAGGTAGCCGATAATGACCGAAAGGAACTGGAGGCAGGGCTGCAGCAACTGGGCACAGCTATTGATGGCCTGAAACAAAAGAACGATCGTTTTACGAACGACCTGTTGCCCGATGTGCTTATTTATTATAAAGCAGTTGATTACGCGCTGAAGTACCAGGAGTTTTTCGCGCCAAAAGAAATTGAATCGGCTAAGAAACTGTTGCAAACAGGCTTGTCCAGAGCGGCAGACCTGGGCCAAAAGAAAGCGCCCTGGGCCACCCAAAAAGGCGAGGTTGTGCGTGGGTATGTTTCAAAGATAGACGGTTCGGTACAGCCTTATGGGCTTACTGTTCCGGATAATTATATGGCTGACGGGCCGGCATTTAATTTGTCTACCTGGTTTCATGGCAGGGGCGAAACATTGAGCGAGGTAAATTTTATAGCGGGCGGCAAGGGGTTCGCAGGATCGATGCCGGCCATGAAAAACACCATTATGCTGTACCCTTACGGCCGGTTTTGCAACGCCTTTAAATTTGCCGGTGAGGTGGATGTACTGGAAGCGCTGGATGATGTAAAGAAACATTATAAGATAAATGATAACGGCCTTTTCGATCGCGGGTTCTCTATGGGGGGCGCGGCCGCCTGGCATTTCGCGGCGCATTATACCGATAAGTGGATAGCCGCTAACCCAGGCGCGGGTTTCTCGGAAACGGTTGATTTTATGAAAGTTTACGGCAAAGAAGAACTGCGCCCCACCTGGTACGAGCGCAAGTTATGGCATTTGTATGATTGCACTGATTACGCCAGCAACCTGTCAAACCTGCCGCTGTATGCTTATAACGGCGACAAGGATGTACAGAAACAGGCCGCTGATGTGATGGAAGTTGCCATGAAAAACGAGGGCCTGGCCTTAAACCGTATATGGGGGTTAAACATGGGCCACGGATATACCAAAGCCGCAGCCAAAACGGTCGACAGCCTGCTGGATATTGTAGCATCAAAAGGAAAAAAGGAACCCACCGAACTGCATTTTACCACCTATACCCTAAAATACAATAAATTATACTGGCTTACGGTTGATGCCATTGGCGAACACTGGAGCAAGGCAAGGGTTGACGCGGTAAACGGGAAACATACGGTAACGTTAAAAACCAGTAACGTAAAGGCCCTTACACTTAGTTTGGTACGGGTGCATGGCTATACACATTATGGCCCCGATACCGTAAAGATTGATAATTCGACAATTGTATTGGGCCCCGATGTTGATATGGCATTGAATTTTCATAACGAGAACGGGAAATGGCTGTTGGGCGCAGAAAAGCCCGCGCTTGCCAAAAAGCATAATTTACAGGGCCCGGTTGACGACGCGTTCATGTCGGCGTTTGTGGTGGTTAAGCCATCGGGCACCAGTAAAAATGCGTTGTTTGATAAATGGTCGAAAGCCGAAATGGAACGTTTTATAGTGCAATGGCGGCGCGAGTTCCGCGGCGACCCGATAGTGAAGGCAGATAAGGAAGTAACAGCTGAAGATATGGCTTCATCAAACCTTATTCTTTTTGGGGATGCGGAGAGCAACAAGGTAATTGCCAAACTTAGCGGAAAACTGCCCATAAAATGGAACGCCGCGCAAATACAGGCAGGCAATACAGCGTATTCATCAAAGGACCATGGGCTGATCATGATCTACCCTAATCCCATGAACCAGAAAAACTATATTGTATTGAACAGCGGCTTTACTTTCAGGGAAGAATCCTATTTAAACAACTCCAAACAAATACCCATGCTGCCCGATTGGGCGGTGATAGACCTGAATACCCCGCCTGATGCCGTTCATCCCGGCAAGGTAGCGGACGCGGGTTTTTTTGGTGAGCATTGGGAATGGAAGGAGCTAGGGAAGGAGTAATGTTATGGCAAAAGAAGACAACACCGACCTCTTATTATTCCTTCGCCCGTTCTCGCCAAAGATACAGGACCTGGCCCTATGGCTGCGTGATTTTGTATGGGATCTGTACCCCGAAAGCAACGAGCTGATCTACGATAACTACAACGCGCTGGCGTTCGGCTGGTCGCCGTCGGGTAAAATGGGAGAAACGTTTTGCTCGGTTGCTGTTTATGGTAACGAGTCGGTGCATTTTGGGTTTTACTGGGGCTCAAAAATTGCTGACCCTGAAAAAATGCTCCTGGGCAACGGCAGCCAATACCGCTATTTAAAAATCAAGGAAAAAACCGACCTACCGCAGGAATATGTAAAAAAGCTAATGGCCGATGCCTACGCGTTTTCGATAGCCAAGGCAAAGGATATGGCCAAAGCGCCAAAGGGGACAACCACAACCCGATCGGTTGTGCCGGTAAAAAAACGCCCGGGGGTAATATTGCCGAAAAGAAAATCAAAGTAGTTACCAGCTTAAATTCCTATCTTCGAGTAACCACTCCGGGAACATGAAACCAATACGATTACTTATTTTATTTGTGCTTTTTCTTGTGGCCGCCAGGGCCCAAACGCCAACGGATAAGCTGTACAAAATAGTACGTACATCTAAAACAGATAGTGACAGGACCAATGCCGCAATGAATATTATGTTGATGGCGGCTTACCTGCCACCTGATTCTATATTATACTATGCTGAAAAAATAAGAGCCATTGGCATGGAAACCCATTTCAGGAAAGCGGAGGCTTTAGGTTTGGCGGGCAGGGGTTATGCCCTTTTGGTATTAGGTAGCCGCGCAAAAGGATTAGAATATGCCTTAAAGGCGCTAAAAATTGCCGAAGAAAATCCTGATCCGCGCGTCCTTTCTATGGTTTATACGGTGTTGGGAGTGTGTTACCCGGATAATGCCCCGAAGAGTCTCGAATACACGTTTAAGGCATTAAAAATGGTCAATAATGGCGTTGAACGCGAGGAAAAATCAATTATTATTGGAAATATCGGGTTCACTTTTTTAAGAAAGGGACAGCCAGACTCTGCGCTAAAATACCAGCAGCAAAATTATGAACTGTTGGTTCGAAAGAACAAAGTGTGGAATAAAAGCTTTATCGCGACTTCCCTGGTATTTGCACTTACCGATTTGGGCGGCACCCATTTATTATTAGGAAACACAGAACTGGCCACCACTTATTTTAAATTAGCATTAAAAGCAACCCTAAACTTTAATTCTGACCGGAACAAAGTTCGGGCATATATGGGAATGGTGAATCTCTTTGCAAAGACCGGCCCCACCGACTCTGCTTTTTTTTATAACAGGAAAATAATGGATCTGGCCATGCGCGATAAAATGGATAGTTGGAAAGTGCCCCCTGGTCAATCCTTATATCAATCCCCCGCTCAATCAATATATAAATATTTTAAAAGTCGGAACCAAACAGACAGCGCTTTAAAATACCTGGAAGTATATACCATAGCCAAGGCCAGGGTAGACAGTAACCAGCAAGAAACAAAAGTGCAAACCTTAAGTTTTGAAGAAGATATACGGCAAAAAGAGTTATCGGCAGAAAGGAAACAGAACTTGCAGTATGCGGCCATAGCCGTTGGCCTGGTAAGTTTTATCCTGTTGTTTTTATTGCTGAGCAGGAGCATTATCACCAGCCCAAAAGTTATTGAGTTTTTTGGCATAATTGCTTTATTAATAGCGTTTGAGTTTATTAATCTGTTTTTGCATCCTTTTTTAGAAGACGTTACAGACCACTCGCCCATATTAATGTTGCTTGCTCTTGTTTGTATCGCTGCCCTATTGGTTCCGGCGCATCACCAGCTCGAAAAATGGATGACCAGAACAATGGTGGAAAAGAATAAAAAAATTAGGCTCGAGTCAGCTAAAAAAACCATAGCACAGCTGGAAGGCGATGAAAATAAATAATCCCACCCCTTAATTATTCCAAATTTACCCCCGCATGATAATTCCCTACCCAAATCATCCTATCTTTGTAAGGTAAACTTATTAGTTTGCCATACAATAAAATGGATAATAAAAACCTCGAATTTGTTTCAAACCTGCGCACGGCGGTAACCCGGCTAACAAAAAAGTTGCGTAAAGAATCGGCAACCGGGCTTCAACTTTCTCTTACCGAGCGGTCAACGCTTTCCTCATTGTATCAATACAAAGAAATGCTTCCAAATGAACTGGCTGCCCTGGAAAAGATAACCAATCAATCCATGTCGGGCATACTGGCCCATTTGCTGGAACTGGGTTATATTACCCGCACCTCGTCGGAAACCGATAAACGCAAAGTGCTGATAAAATTAACCACTGACGGAGAAAAAACAATGCTGCGTATACGCAGCGAACGCGACCAATGGCTGGCCAAAGCCATTGAAGCAACCTGCACCAAAGAGGAACGGGAATTGCTAAAACAGGTTATTGTACCGCTAACAAAAATAATTGATTTTGAATAATAGGATAAGGCCGGGAGAAGACAATACACATGAACATTAATACATTCAGGGCATTTAAGAGCCGTAATTACCGGCTATTCTTTACGGGGCAATCGGTATCGCTTATAGGCACATGGATGCAAAAAACCGCCGTAAGCTGGGTTATTTATACCCTTACCCATTCTACCCTGATGCTGGGTGTAACGCTTTTTTGCAGCCAGTTCCCCTCGTTTTTGTTTTCATTGATAGGCGGCGTGGTGTCTGACCGTTACAACCGTTACCGCGTGCTGTTAACCACACAGGTGGCTTCTATGCTGCAGGCCCTGTTGCTGGCGGTACTGATACTGTTAAAACATTACGAGGTTTGGGAAATATTGGCGCTAAGCGTAATGCTGGGTATTATTAACGCGTTCGATGTACCGGCAAGGCAATCGCTGGTTTATGAAATGGTGGAGGACAAAACTGACCTTCCCAACGCGCTCGCGCTTAACTCGTCAATGGTTAACCTGTCGCGGCTCATCGGCCCCGCTATCGCGGGCCTGGTGTTGGAATACATGGGCGACGGCGTTTGTTTTTTGCTGAATGCGCTTAGCTTTGTGGCGGTTATTGGCTCGTTGCTATTAATGCGCCTGCCTCAATATATTAAAAAGCCGCATCCTAAAAATGTATTCGGCGAATTAAAAGAGGGTTTTTCTTATATCAAACGTACGCCCTCCATTGCGTTTGTATTGGTAATGCTGGCACTGATCAGTTTAATGGTGCTGCCCTTTAGTACCCTTATCCCCTACTATGCCCGCGATGTTTTTAAAGGTACCGCTACCACCTTTGGCATTATCGACAGTTTTATAGGCCTGGGCGCGTTTTCGGGGGCCATATTTTTAGCCTCGCTTAAACCACGCACCAACCTCAAAAAAATATTATTCATTAACACATTGGTGTTTGGCGCGGGACTGGTATTGTTTTCGCATGAGCGCAATTACCCGCTGGCGCTCCTGTTTGTTACCATTGCAGGCTTTGGCATGATGTCGCAAATTACGGTGAGCAATACACTGATACAAACAACCGTCTCCCAAAACATGCGGGGGCGGGTGATCAGCTTTTACGCAATGGCGTTTTTCGGGATGCAGCCCCTCGGCGGCCTGCTGGTTGGAGCCATATCCAAATGGGTAGGTACAACCGATACCCTGATGGGCGAGGGCATAGCGGCCCTGTTGATCGGCCTGTTACACTGGCGCTACCTGCGCCGCGAAAAGCAAAAAGCGATGCGCAGAAGGAAAGTAATTGTTGAGCCGGTGGTGGTACAGGCGGTTTAGCACGGATGGGCGCGATAAGTAACTATCTTGCTATATATTCCTACCCAGTCCAATTTGCATTAACTTAGTATGCCAATTAACTAACCATACCATGTTAAAAAAACTTCTCCTGTTGCTTGTGGCCGTATTGGTCATCAATAGCGCTTTCGCCAAAATAAAACACAGCAAAACATCCAAACACACCAGCTATAAAGGCTTGCTGATGGCAGGCTACCAGGGCTGGCACGATACGCCAACAGACGGCGCTGACCGTGGCTGGGGGCATTACCTGCAAAGCGGCGTGTTTGGCCCGGGAAATCTTAAAATAGACCTTTGGCCCGAATTAAGCGAATACAAAAAAATGTATCCCACCCCGTTTACACATGCCGATGGTACAGTAGCTATGCTGCCCAGCGACCATGACTATTCAACTACCGACGTCCGCTTTAAATGGATGGAACAGTATGGCGTGGATGGCGTATTTATGCAGCGGTTTATTGGCAATACCAGGCCGGGCAATACCCGCAATCACTTTAATAAGGTATTGGGCGACGCGCTGAAGGCCGCGCGTAAATACAATCGTGCGATAGCGGTAATGTATGATTTTTCGGGTATGCGCGATACATTGGATATTCCGCTTTTTATAAGCGACTGGAAAAACCTGGTGGACAGCCTGAAAATAACCCGCGGCGGCAACAACCAGCCTTACCTGTACCATAACGGCAAGCCGTTGGTGGTGCTATGGGGTGTGGGTTTTAACGATAGCGGCCGCCACTATTCTACAAAAACAGTTGCGCGGATAGTTGATTTTTTACAGAACGATCCCGTTTACGGGCATTGTGCAGTTATGCTGGGCGTGCCTACCTACTGGCGCGAATTTGGCAGCGATACCGAGAAGAACCCCGAGCTGCATGCCCTGATAAAAAAAGTTGATGTCATTCATCCCTGGACGGTGGGGAGATACCGCAGCATTGATCAATATAACAGCAAATACAGCGATGTGCTAAAGGGCGACATGGCCTGGTGCAAAGAAAACCATGTTGATTATGCCCCCACCTGTTTCCCCGGTTTTAGCTGGCATAACCTTAACCTGAAATCAAAATTCAATGACATACCAAGGGAGAGCGGCACTTTCTTTTGGACACAGTTATCAAACGCTATAAAGAACGGCGCCGAAATGATCTATGTAGCCATGTTTGATGAAGTGGATGAGGGTACTGCCATCATGAAGGTATCGCAAAACCCGCCGGTGGGCCCAAGCCCCTTTGTTGTTTTTGACAAGGGCATACCATCCGATTATTATTTGTATTTGGCGGGATACGCAGGCAAGGTGCTAAAAAATCAATTGCCGTTACCCGAAACTATTCCGTTGCCAAAGTCGGAAAAATCGGCATTAGGTGTGTTAGCAAAATAACATATTATACCCGCTTACCCGGCTGTTGTTTTCTATAACAAATAATTAGCAGTGCAATAATAAGAATTGCCGCCAGGTATAAATAAGCTCTTTTATGGGCGAAATTTAATGTCCACCCCAGGCCAAACCGTTTGCCTACAATAACATGGGTATCATCGGGATTATAATAAATAAAGCCCAATTTCCAGGGATTATAACTTTCTTTATCATCTTCATCCATGCCTAAAGATAATGATATAAAAACAATCCAATAATATTGGGGCATACAATAAAACGCGGCAACAACGGTTTAATTACCGGCAAACCATGAACCTAAACCATGAACCGGACGTTGTTGATCCTTCTATTTTGTTCAATTACCCGGCTGACTTATGCTCAAAGCAAACTGAGCGGGGAGGTTTTGGAGTACGGGTCGGATATCACACTTTCGGGCATCAGGATAGAAAACTTAAACACCCATGACACCGTGCAATCTGATGCGAGAGGGAAATTTACCATATCCGCTAAAAAAGGCGACCTCGTTTGTTTTTCAGGATTAAATTATAAACCCGATACTCTTTACCTGGTTGATTTAAAATATAAAACGGTTTTTTTGCTGCTGAAACAATACCAGCTCAAAGAAGTAAAAATTACAGGCGCCGAAGTAAACAAGAATGCCCTTTCCAGCTATCACGTAATTACTCCGTTTGGCGGTAACGTAGTGCGCTACCAGACCGACGCATCCGGGAACGCTACCGGGGGTTTAAAATTTAATGTTTTTGATTCGCATAAAGACGAGCGCAGGCGGGCGAATGCCCGTGGCTTGGAAGCTGGCGGCCAAAGGCAACAGGAAATTGCAAAAACATTCAACCCTACAAACTTGCAAACTTATTTGCCCATAAGGGGCCAGGAAATGGAAAACTTTGTTATACTGTATATGCCCGATGCAGCCACCTGGTACAGCAGTAAGTTTAACCTCATGCTGTATATAAACGATTGTTACAAAAAGTTTCTCCTCATCCCGGTAGAAAAAAGGCAGTCGAAAACTTTCCTGCAATTAACCGGTAGTAATTAACCAACTAAAACCGGAATATTTAATATATTTGATGTGTGAAATTTTTAGCAGGTTTCTTAGCGGTATGCATCCTGTTCCTATCCTGTTTTTCGGGGATGGCGGCGACTGTGCAACCTGTTAAAAAAGAGGCGTGCCATCAAATGGCCGGCATGTCCGCTTGTCATCAGCAAAAAAATAAAGAACAGCAAAAAGATTGTGCTAATGAAGGTTGTACCATGCTGTTCTCCTGCCAGCTTTGCGGGTTTTTAATTGTCGAATCTACAAGTATATCACCTGTTTTTTTACCCTATCCCGTGAAACCAGTTTCCCTATATAAAATTGGCCACTTGTCTGCTTACCACGCTTCCAACTGGAAACCGCCAAAAGCCTGTTAAATAATTCCTGAAACAACCTGAACCGTTGTAATTTATTATTTAACAATTTAATTTAAAAGATCATGAAAAAGATAGTTTTAAGCGTTATCGCTATATTATTTGCAGGTACTTCATTAATGGCAAATATTCCTGTTCACCCTAAAAAGGTTAAACAGGCAACCTGCAATACCTGTACTAAAGAAAAATGTACAAAAAAAGCCGATTGCCCTAATACGGCAATGTGTGTTTGTAAATAATTTAGTATAAATATTAAAGCCCCTTGCTGGTAGGTAAGGGGCTTTTTTTTGCAAAATAGTTAGGCCTTGTCTAATTGTTTTTCACGCCTAACTTATGGTCGGTATAATCCAGCAGGTAAGAGTTTTTCAGGAAAAACTCCATGCCGAAAATAGAAATATTATTAGTGGAGGAGCCTGGGTTTTCTACATAGGTTAAATAATCGGCAGCGGTAGTGGTGTAGGCAAAATTAAAGCCCGACGTTGTAGCAATACTTACCGAACTGTTATTAGCCAGCAGCACAGATGAACCCGATGCCGCGGTTTTATCTTCAATATAGCTGTAGGGTTCGGTACCGGTATCAAATATAACCGGGGTAGAAACCAATTTACCATTATAAGTAACCGTTCCCGGAGAAGCGGTAAGATAACCGTCTGCGGCTGTAAAATAAAGCTGCTGCATAACAAAACCTGCCGAGGAAAGATCACCCGATGTTAAACCCAGGGTAATTGCGCCCGGCACATAAGTACCTCCTACAGAAAAATTTGAAGTGCCCAGCGCGGCCATTTTAAAACCACGGGTAAGGCCGGTACCCGGATCATAATAACTTAACGGGCTGGTAATATAAGCGTTGTTGGGAAAGGTAACGTCGTATTCGGGCGATACGCCCAATACGTCGAAATAATGCGCTTCCTGCACCTTGCCTTTTGCATCAACCCCTTTATAATATAAAAAGAAGGGCAGGCGTTTAATAACAACGTTACCATCGGGTTCGCCAATGGTTACGGGCGCGTAGGCCAGGTTGCCGTATACCTTTGTTAGAGTGCTGGCATCATCGCCATATTCAATTAGCGATGTTTGGCTGGTAATGGTAATGCCATTAACAATGGTCGAGTCGCCGGTAAAATTAAAGCCCGTGCTGGTTATCATTGATGCCGGTATAATTCCGTTCGCGTCAATTACCATCCCGCCCGAGCCGGTATCAAATATCATATCATAATTAACCGTTTGGGTGCCAATTTTTGAAACGTCCATAAACAGCAGTTTATAAATGGCGGTATCCACCTCTATTAGGCCGAGTTTTACGGGGGTTGCTGTTGGTATTATGGTTACTGTATTGTTATTAGTTGATGTACTGTTACTATTCATAGTATCTTTTGTACACGATGCTATGATAAAGAGTAAAAACAAGCCCGGAAGGACCGGCAAATTTTTAGTAAAATATTCTTTTAACATGGTATTGAAGTATTGATACACAATATATATGTAATTTATATAAACCCTGTTTTTCAAAATTTATTATTTTCAATTAATATTATTTCTATAAAATTAATACGTCGTTTTATTTATTACTGTTGCCTTTCAAAGAAATAATTCTCCCGAAGGTGGTTTAATAAAATATCGGTCAACAGGGTTGATGTATCGATATATGCATATATTTGTAACCCTTTTCGGGATGTAGCGTAGCCAGGTATCGCGTCCCGATCCCGATAGCTATCGGGACGGGAAGGTCGGAAGGGCATAATTATTACGGGATGTAGCGTAGCCAGGTATCGCGCCAGCATGGGGTACACTCGCTAACGCTCGTTTGAAAGCCGATAGGCTTTCATTGCGTCGGTCGGAAGTTCGAATCTTCTGTCCTTTCTGTCTCTACTTGTACTCTTTGTTGTACTCCCCAATCGTAAGCTACAAAACCAAATCAGATGGTAAATGTAGCCGTAGTTTTCAATACTACTAAGAAACTAATTAACAATGAACACCCTGTCTCACTAAGGGTAACACATCAATACAAAAGGAAGTATTACGCACTTAACACCCTTTTAACAGACCAGTCCTATAAGTTCAGGTGTACACCCGACCAGTGGAAAGCAGCAGAAGCGGAAGATAGTGGCTTGGGTAAGTTCAGAAAAGGCTTTAGTACATATAAAGAGTGCAATACAATTCTAGAGGCCAAGCTTTTAGAGGCAAATAAAATACTTCAGCGATACGATACAGAGGGGGCGGCGTTCAGCTTTGAGCAGTTTGAAGCCGACCTTAAAAAGAGGGAGCAACCGCTAATTACGTCCCTACAAGATTATTATAGTTTACAGATTAAGATACTGGATGAACAGGGACGAGTTGGCTTGTCGGGATTATACCTTGAAAACAAATGTATCTTGAGTAAGTTCAGACCCAATGCGTTACTGTCAGATGTCAATATTAGGTTTCTGGAGAGTTTTGAATACTGGATGCGTAACGAGCGGAGTAATAAAGATACTACTATCAGTGTAAAGATGCGCAACCTACAGCGCGTTATCAACCAGGCTATTGAGGATAAGCAGTTCAAACAACAGGATTATCCATTTGGTGAGAAGAAATACAGCATTAACAAGCGGTTGGACAGTAAGACCAAAAAGATAGCTGTCACGCTTGATAAGATAAGCAAACTCAAAGCACTCAAATTAGAGCCAGGCTCAGGATTTCATTTCGCTCAACAGGTGTTTTTATTTAGCTACTATTACTTTTATAACATTCATCTACTAAAGTTTGCAAAAGAATATCCTTTCACTTCAAACCCCAGGTTTTTTACCTCTCTAATTTGTTCTGGGTTAAAGATGGTAATATCCTCATCTAAGTAGCGGCAGTTCCTACTATC
>Ga0206969_1020_pt1 | contig 46663 bp, 43 predicted proteins | sample Alteio_BWOrgHeat_87_FD_153256 | JGI IMG/M metagenome (GOLD analysis project Ga0206969, IMG submission 153256) | Enriched cells from forest soil in Barre Woods Harvard Forest LTER site, Petersham, Massachusetts, United States -... | ecosystem: Environmental > Terrestrial > Soil > Temperate forest >... | reverse complement strand
TTAACAGAGCCTTTGAACAAAGCGCCGCTCAATTTAAACAGCAGTCGGCCCAGGGCACCCTTTCCCCTCAAATTACGAGCTACATCCAGGACAATACCTGGAACAATTTTGTAAGCAAAGCCATTGTGAGGAAAGAGGTTGACAAATTAGGCTTAATAGTTAGTCCGGATGAAACCCAGGCAATGATGAGCGGGACCAATCCGAGTCAGCAGGTTATACAGGCTTTCACCGACCCGCAAACAGGTAAGTTCGACCGGAATAATTTGCTTAACATTATTAATAATATAAAAACCCTTAAGGATGATAATCCGCAAAAAATAAAGTGGGACGAATTTGTAACCCAGGTAATTGAAGCAAAATTAGGCGAGAAGTACATCGCCATGGTAAGTACCGGGTTATATGTTAATTCGCTGGATGCTAAAGATAGTTACGAAGCAAAAAATAAACTGGCCGATTTTAAAGCTGCCCTTCTTGACTATGCTTCGGTTGCCGACAGTAAAGTTACTTTAACAGATGCTGATTATAAGAGTTATTATGATGAGCATAAGGCCGAATTTAAAAACCAGCAGGAAATAAGAGGCATTAGTTATGTAAGTTTTAACGCGGCCCCGTCAAAAGAAGACTCGGCGGCTATAAAGCAGCAATTGGAGAAGTTACTGCCCGATTTTAAAGCAAGCACTAATGATTCGCTGTTTGTACAAATAAATTCCGAAACAAAAGCGGCTATTATTTATCGGTATAAGAGCCAGCTCGACCCTAAAATAGATACCGTTATGTTTAAGGCGTCGCCCGGGTTTGTTTATGGGCCATACCTTTCAAACGGAAGTTATAAGCTGGCCAAATTGATCGATTCGCGCGTGGGCCCCGATTCTGTAAAAGCAAGACATATATTAATTGCACCCGCGCAGGGTATGGCTAAGGCGCTTGTTACCGCCGACTCTCTTAAAAAAATAATTGAATCAGGAAAAAAATCATTTGCCGACCTCGCTCCAATTTATTCGTATGATAAGGGTTCGGCAGCTAAGGGTGGCGAATTAGGCACATTTGGCAGGGGGGCAATGATGCCTGCTTTTGAAGATGCTGTTTTTAACGGCAAAAAAGGCGACCTGAAAATTGTGACCACCTCATATGGTGCTCATTTGATCGAGATCGAAGATCAAAAAGGGTCATCAAAAGTAGTAAAAGTAGCCGTGGTTGATAAGCCATTGGCGGCAAGCAGTAAAACGCAATCGGCAGCTTACAGCAAAGCGCAGGCGTTTTTAATAGCATTGACAAAAGACAATTTTGACGAAGAAGCAAAAAAGGCAGGTTTAAAACCTAAAACTGCCGACAATGTATCGGGTACGGCAGCAGCATTACCGGGCGTAGACGATGCGCGAGATATAGTACGATGGATATTTAAAGCGGATAAAGGCGATATCTCAGACCAGGTGTTTACTGCCGGCAATCAATACATTGTTGCACGTTTAACAGAAATTAAACCCAAAGGAATCTTATCGCTTGATCTGATTAAAAAGCAAATTGAACCCGCGGTAATGAACGAGGTAAAAGGTAAACTATTAACTGAGAAATTTGCCGCCGTTATACCGGGGTCTTCATCAATTGAACAGATCGCCCAAAAAACAGGCGCTAAAGTAGTACCGGTGCAAAACATTGTTTTTGCAAACCCCGTTATACCAGGGTCATCAGCCGAGTATAAAGTAGTGGGCACCGTTTTTGGTTCGAAAATTAATAAAATTTCTAAACCTGTAGCCGGGCAGCAAGGGGTATATGTGTTTACAGTTAACAGTTTCATTAACCCGGCGCCGCTTACAAACGCTGTCAGGGAGAAACAACAGATCGCCCAGGCTATGTTACAGCGTGCGGAAGGGCAGATATTTGAGGCATTGAAAGATAAGGACAATGTAAAAGATTACAGGGCGAAGCTGTTATAGCCAAATTTAAAGTAATTTTGTATCCGGGATAACGTTTTTATACTACGTCGTCCCGGATTTTTTATTTAAAAGCAATGGATATACAGGAAAATATAGTAAATAAAGTGGCACAAAGTGGTTTGGTCACTTTAGATCCGGCTGATTTTTATGCACCCGGCGAGCGTGTTGTTTATGATATTAAAGACAACCTATTCCAGGGTTTAATATTACGTGAAAAAGATTTCAGGGAGTTTGTAAAAGAGTATGACTGGTCGCAATACCGGGGTAAAAACGTAGCGGTTACCTGCACTGCAGATGCTATTGTACCCGCATGGGCCTACTTATTGCTGGCTAACCGCATGGCGCCGTATGCCCGTGAAGTGGTTTTTGGCGATGCAGAGGTATTAGAAACCGTTTTGTTTGTAAAAGAAATAGCACGGTTGGATACTGAACAATACCGCGACCAGCGTTTGGTTATAAAAGGCTGCGGAGATGTGCCCGTTCCGGTTTCCGCTTATGTTGAACTGGCAAAAAAACTTACTCCCGTTGTAAAAAGCCTTATGTTTGGCGAACCATGCTCAACAGTACCTATCTATAAAAGAAAAGATTAATGAATTGCTTTTTGTAATAAGTATTGAATGAGGAAATGTTTTTTTATAACCATACTTTTTGCAAGCTGTTTTTATAACACGTTTAGCCAGGAACTTAAAAACATTAATGAAACTGTTTTTAAGTCCGGAGAAGAGCTGAGTTATAAACTAAGATATGGCATCTTTACAGGCGCCGAGGCACATTTGCGCGTTGAGGATGGTGAAAAAATTGACGGGCATCCTACTTTTCATATTATTGCCGACGGTAAAACTGCCGGAACATTTGATGTTTTTTATAAGGTGCGCAACCGGTACGAAACATGGGTTAACTGCACAACATTGCTTCCGTATTTATACCAGGAAAACAGGCACGAGGGGGGGTGGAAGCATAGCGACAAAGTTAGCTTTGATCGTGAAAATGATAAAATAACAGCCAACAATGGAGTTTTCCCCTTTAAGGGGAAGGTGCTGGATTTTGTATCGGCCTATTATTTTGCCAGGAGCCTCGATATTTCAAAAATTAAGGTGGGCGATAAATTTGAATTGCAATATTTTCTTGATGACGGCATATATACATTGAGCATTACCTATGCTGGCAAGGAAGTGATAAATTGTGCATTAGGTAAGTTTAATTGCCTTAAATTTAACCCTACAATTATACCAGGCCGCATTTTTAAAAAAGATAGTAAACTGTATTTGTGGATCACCGACGACGCTAACCGTATACCGGTAAAAGCAAACGTAGGGCTTATTATAGGTAGTGTAACTATGGAACTGGCAGATGCGAGGGGGCTTAAATACCCGCTTAATCCCATAAGTAAATAAGTATATAATGATAGAAGTTGGCAGTGTTTTAGTACATGAAGATGTAGTAAAAGAAAATTTTGTATGTAATTTAAATAAGTGCAAAGGGGCCTGTTGTTTGGAGGGCGACTCGGGCGCGCCACTGAATGCTGATGAACTGGATATATTGAATAACATATACCCGAAAGTAAAACCATACATGACTGCCAAGGGCATAAAAACCATTGAAAAAAACGGCACTTACGTAAAAGATTTTGAAGGCGATTACACTACACCCTGCGTTGATGTAAATAAGGAATGTGCCTATGTAATATGGGAAGGCGGTATCACCAAATGCGCCATTGAAAAAGCTTATGACGAAGGCGCTATTAACTGGCAAAAGCCCGTTTCATGCCACCTGTACCCTATACGCATTACCAAATACCCTGAATTTGACGTATTGAACTATGACAGATGGAGTATTTGCAGCCCGGCATGCAGTTTCGGCGATGAGCTAAAAGTACGTGTGCATGAATTTTTAAAAGCACCACTAATAAGAAAATATGGCGAAGAGTGGTATAGTGAATTGGAAGACCAGGTTGCCGGAATGTAAACTCCGGTGTAATTTTTATATAATAACTCTCGTAAAAGGCATATTATAGCTAATTACATAGCTGTTTTTACAATAAAATTGGATATCATTGCAGTTTATAAATTACTTATTACATATTAAATGAAAGTAGCTTTAATAACAGGTATCACCGGGCAGGATGGCGCGTACCTCGCTGAATTTTTATTAAAAAAAGGGTACATGGTACATGGCGTTAAAAGAAGATCATCTCTATTTAATACTGAACGTATCGATCACCTTTACCATGACCCGCACGAACCTAACGTTAAGTTTAAACTGCATTATGGCGACCTGACAGATTCCACCAATTTAATAAGACTTATACAGGAAACACAACCCGACGAAATTTATAACCTGGCTGCACAAAGCCATGTAAAGGTAAGCTTCGATACACCCGAGTATACCGCTAATGCCGATGGCATTGGTACCTTACGCATACTCGAAGCAGTAAGGTTATTGGGTTTAACAGAAAAAACCCGCATATACCAGGCATCAACATCTGAGCTTTATGGATTGGTGCAGGCAGTACCACAAAGTGAAACAACACCGTTTTATCCACGCTCACCGTATGCGGTGGCAAAACTATACGGTTATTGGATAATAGTAAACTACCGCGAAGCATACAATATGTATGCCTGCAACGGCATATTATTTAATCATGAAAGCCCTATTAGGGGCGAAACTTTTGTAACCCGTAAAATTACCCGGGCCGCTTCAAAAATAGCTTTGGGGTTGCAGGGCTGCCTGTATGTAGGTAATCTGTCGGCCCGCCGCGATTGGGGCCATGCTAAAGATTATATTGAAGCCATGTGGCTAATGCTGCAGCAGGATACAGCCGAAGATTTTGTTATTGCTACAGGCGTAACTACTTCTGTAAGAGATTTCATAAAAATGGCATTCGCCGAATTAGGTATTGAAGTTGAGTTTAGCGGTAAAGATGAAAATGAGCGTGGAGTGATCATTAACGTTGACGAGCAAAAAGCCGCAGAACTGGGGTTAAGTTTAGAAAGTTTAAAACCGGGCCAAACTGTAGTTAAAGTAGATGAGAAATATTTTAGGCCTACAGAAGTCGACCTGCTTATAGGCGACCCAACAAAAGCGCAGGAAAAATTGGGCTGGAAACCTAGGTATGACTTGCAGGCATTGGTTACAGATATGATGCAATCAGACCTGCACCTGGTAAAAAAAGATGACTATTTGAAAAAAGGAGGCTTTAAAACCCTGAATTATTTCGAATAATATACCCCTGCAAAAATTACCTTATGAAAAAAATACTGGGCAGTTTATTATTGCTTTTACTATTTGCAAAATTTGCAGATGCACAGGCTCAATATCAGCCGTATTCCTATCAGTTTTATCAAAAGCTGAACACAACTATTTATTCAACAAATACACGCGAACACAGCTCGCTAAAATCAATGATCATTGATAGTGTATTGCAGCATAAGTATGATTCATTAATGAATTATGGTGTAGATACCTCACGCCACCATAGCTGGGCATACCGCAAATTATTTAATGAACATTTGATCGATACAAAAACCAAAGATTATACTTTTTTTGCTGATTATTTACAGGAACTGCCAATTGGCAGAGACCTTGCAGGTAACAAAAATGTCTGGTTAAATACACGCGGATACCAGTTGGGCGGCACTATAGCTAAAAATTTTTACTTCTACTCCAGCGGATATGAAAACCAGGCGGTATTCCCCGAATATTTAACAACTTATATTAACCAGGTTGGAATGGTTCCGGGCCAGGCTTACGACCGCAGTTATGGAAAAAATACGAAAGATTGGTCGGATGTAACAGGCATTATATCCTATACGCCTATAAAATATCTGAATATTACGGCAGGGCAGGGCAAAACATTTATTGGCGATGGTTACCGGTCTGTACTGTTGTCTGACTTTGCTTCACCATATCCGTTTTTAAAGTTAACGGCAAACGTGGGTAATGTACAATATATGGTGATGTGGTCGTACATGGTTGACCCTGCAGCTCCCGCAGTAAACTACACCAATGGGTATAACAAAAAATGGGGTGTTTTCCATTACCTGGATTGGAATGTAGATAAACGGTTATCAGTAGGCTTTTTTGACGCGGTGATATGGGCTAATATTGATTCGCTGGGCCGCTATCGCGGATTTGACTATAGTTATGGCAACCCGGTTATATTTCTGCGCCCGGTAGAGGCCTCTAACGGGTCGCCTGATAACGCGTTTGTAGGATTTAATGTCAAATATAAACTAACGGACGGAATCGCTGCGTACGGACAGTTTTTATTAGACGATTTCCTGGCCCGCGATTTTTTTAGTGGCACCGGGAGTGTGAAAAATAAATTTGCTTACCAGTTAGGTGTCAGGGGCGCGAATTTGTTTAACGTAAACTCATTAAATTATTTATTTGAATTTAACGGGGCGAGACCGTTTACTTATTCGGAAACGCAGGAGATAAAAAATTACAGCGAACAGGGTGAGCCACTTGCCCATCCGTTTGGGGCCAATTTTAGTGAGTTGGTGGGTCTGCTCAATTATTCTTATAAGCGCTTTGATCTTAGCGGCGAGTTTGATCACGGGCATTATGGCCTCGATATAAATGGCCTCAACTATGGCAAAGATATTTTCCAGGTATATATTGATCCGGCACACCGATATGGTAACTATGTTGGGCAGGGTTTAACTACCAATATGACTTATCTGGAAGGTAAAATAGCTTATATACTTAACCCTAAATATAACTTAAGAATAGAATGGGGGGCGATATACCGAAAGGAAGCAAACACCCAGTTCAATGATAAAACTTTTATGATAATGTGCGGCCTGCGCAGCTCGTTCCGCGCCATGTATACAGATATCGCCAGCTATAGGACGCATTGAGATTAGAGATACATTATGTGTTAAATAGGCCGGCAACCAAACAAGCCTAATCTCTAATTAACTAACCTCTAATCATTAGCTGGCAATCGTATGTGTGTTTCGTTTAATTACGAGGTTTCTTACCTGGGTAGCAATCCCTTTGGCGTCGTAACCGCATTCGGCCCAGAGTTCGGGTTGTTCGCCATGTTCAACAACACGGTCGGGGATGCCTAAACGTATTATTTGTGCGTTGTAGTTATTGTCGGCCATAAATTCAAGTATAGCGCTGCCCATGCCGCCTTCTATACAGCCATCTTCAACAGTTATTACTTTATTAAATTTCTTAAATACTTCATGCAATAAAGTTTCATCCAGTGGTTTCACAAATCGCAGATCGTAGTGTGCGGGGTAATAACCTTCACCATTTAACGCGGTAATAGCTTTTACGGCCTCATTGCCTATATGGCCTATGGTTAATATCGCGGCGTCTTCGCCATCATTGATTTTACGGCCCTTACCAACGGGTATAGCTTTAAATGGGCGCTGCCAATCCACCATAACCCCGTTCCCGCGCGGATAACGGATAACAAACGGCCCCATATTATCCTGCTGCGCGGTAAACATCAGGTTGCGCAGCTCCTCCTCATTCATTGGTGCAGATACCGTCATATTGGGTATACAGCGCATATAAGCCAGGTCATAAGCGCCGTGGTGTGTTGGCCCGTCGGCGCCGGCAATTCCTGCCCTGTCTAAACAAAACACCACATTAAGCTTTTGTATGGCTACATCGTGTATCACCTGGTCGTATGCCCTTTGCATAAAACTGGAGTAAATATTGCAAAAAGGTATTAACCCCTGGGTAGATAAACCTGCCGAAAATGTTACAGCATGCTGCTCGGCGATGCCTACATCAAAAGCACGGTTAGGCATAGCCTTCATCATCAGGTTAAGCGAGCAGCCCGATGGCATGGCCGGCGTAATGCCCATTATTTTAGGATTTTTCTCCGCCAGTTAAATAATGCTATGGCCAAATACATCCTGGTATTTTGGAGGCTGCGGTTTTTCCTGCTTTGTTTTTTTTATCTCGCCGGTTATTTTATCAAACAGGCCGGGGGCGTGCCACTTGGTCTGGTCTTTTTCGGCTAAGGCGTAACCTTTACCCTTGGTAGTAATACAATGTAATAATTTGGGCCCAGGTATGTCACGCAGGTCGCGCAATACCTTAACCAGGTGCTTTACATCATGCCCATCAATAGGGCCAAAGTACCTGAATTTAAGCGCCTCGAAAAAGTTGCTTCGCTTAAGCAAGGTGCCTTTAATGCTTTTTTCTATTTTCAACGCCATATTATAGGCATCGGGCCCTATGGATGATATTTTTGCCAGCACACCGGCAATATCATCCCTGAAACGGTTATACGGTTTGGAGGTAGTAATATTGGTTAGGTAGTCCTTTAACGCGCCAACGTTAGGGTCGATAGACATGTTATTGTCGTTAAGAATTACCAGTAAATTAGAATTTTCAATACCCGCGTGATTCAGCGCTTCAAAAGCTATGCCAGCGGTCATGGCGCCATCGCCTATTACGGCCACGTGCTGCCTGTCGGTTTCGCCTTTATACTGCGACGCCACTGCCATGCCAAGTGCTACCGATATAGAAGTTGAGGAATGCCCCACTCCAAAAGTATCATACTCGCTCTCTGAGCGCTTTGGAAACCCGCTGAGCCCTCCATATATACGGTTGGTATGAAATGCCTCACGACGCCCTGTAAGTATTTTATGGCCATAAGCCTGGTGGCCAACATCCCAAACTAATTGGTCGTATGGTGTATTTAGTATAAATTGTAAAGCCACGGTCAATTCAACCACCCCCAAACTCGCGGCAAAATGCCCCCCATTTACCGATACTACGTCAATTATATATTGGCGCAGTTCCTGGCAAACCTGCTCAAGCTGCTCTTCATCAAGCTTCTTTAAATCAGATGGATAGTTTATCTTTCCCAGTAAGTCACCGGCTTGTACCTGCATTGATATTATTAAGAGTATTTAACTTGCAAAGTAAGCAAGTTTAATCGGTAAATTAAGCACAATTAACACTATTTATTGTTTGTTATCGTATTTTTATCGCAACTATGGATGAAGAAAGCTTCGAAATAAAACTACCCCAGTTTGAAGGCCCGTTCGACCTGCTGCTTTTTTTTATTGAGCGCGATGAGTTGGATATACATGATATACCCATAGCCCGTATTACCGACGATTTTTTGAACTACATACACCAGATGGCCAGCCTGAACATTGAGCTGGCCAGCGAGTTTATTTTTGTTGCGGCAACGCTAATGCGCATTAAAGCCAAAATGCTGCTGCCCCGTTATGATGCTGAAAACGGTGAAAGTGAAATAGACCAGAAAGATGAACTGATAAGGAAACTCATAGAATATAAACGGTTTAAAGACCTGTGTGACGAGTTGCGCCCGTTTGAAGATGAACGGTTTATGCAGGAAAGGCGAGGCAATATTAAATACGACCTGGAACAAGCCGAACGGATTGCCACACCCGAAGAGGAATTAGCTGATGTTAGTTTATATAAACTAATGATGGTGTACGCACGGTTGATGAAAAACTACGCGAACAGTACCGAAGATATTACCCATACCGTTGAACAATACCCTTATACCATAGAAAAACAAAAGGAAGCCATTGAAGGCTTGCTGCGGATAAACAAAATGCTTGATTTTAAAGCCATTGCCGGCCACTCAGAGAACAAAGTGCATTTTGTATATAATTTCCTGGCCGTGCTTGAGATGCTGCAACAGGAACTGATAGATATACAAATAGGTTTAGGGTTTAATAATTTTTGGATTTCGGGGAGGGAGATTAGAGGTTAGGGTAAATGTTAACAACCCCAAATTACTCACATCCCCAAACTAATTAACTAATCTCCAATTAACTAATCTCTAATCTTATTAACTTAGCGCTGTTTTTAAAATAATATGAAAAGAGACAAATTAATATTTAAACTGCTGGATGAAGAGCAGCAGCGCCAGGAAGAAGGGTTGGAGTTGATCGCGTCGGAAAATTTTGTGAGCAGGCAGGTTATGGAAGCGGCCGGTTCGGTTGCTACCAATAAATATGCCGAGGGTTTACCCGGCAAGCGTTATTATGGTGGCTGCCAGATAGTCGACGAAATTGAGACCATTGCTATTGAACGCGCCAAGCAACTGTTTAATGCCGAATGGGCAAATGTACAGCCGCACTCGGGCGCGCAGGCAAATGCCGCGGTTATGCTGGCCTGCCTTAATCCCGGCGATAAAATATTAGGATTTGACCTTTCGCACGGCGGCCACTTAACACATGGTTCGGCAGTGAATTTTTCCGGCAAATTATATGAGCCGCATTTTTATGGGGTTAAAAAAGATACCGGCTATGTTGACTACGACCAGCTAAAAAAAGTGGCGCTTGCCGAAAAGCCAAAAATGATCATCTGCGGCGCCTCGGCTTACTCGCGCGATTGGGATTACGAATTTATACGCAAAGTAGCCGATAAAATTGGCGCCCTGGTATTGGCTGATATTTCGCACCCGGCAGGATTAATAGCGAGAGGTTTATTAACCGATCCGCTGCCGCATTGCCATATTGTTACTACCACTACCCACAAAACCTTGCGGGGTCCGCGGGGAGGGCTAATTATGATGGGGAAAGATTTTGAAAACCCGTGGGGATTAAAAACACCAAAAGGCGAGATAAGGATGATGTCGAACCTGCTGGATATGGCTGTTTTTCCGGGTACGCAGGGCGGTCCTCTAGAGCATATAATAGCGGCTAAGGCCATTGCCTTTGGCGAGGCCCTGTCTGACAGCTATATGAAATACATATTGCAGGTAAAAAAGAACGGCGCCGCCATTGCCAAAGCGTTTACAGACCGAGGCTATGAGATCGTATCAGGCGGTACAGATAATCACTTGGTGCTGATAGATCTGCGCAATAAAAATGTAACCGGAAAAGCTGCAGAGAACGCGCTGGTTCGGGCCGATATCACCATCAACAAAAACATGGTGCCTTATGATGATAAATCACCCTTTATAACTTCTGGCATACGCATTGGTACCGCGGCTGTAACTACACGGGGAATGAAGGAGAAACAAATGGAAGCCATTGTTGTTCTGATAGATGAGGTGATAAAAGACTCCGAAAATGAAACTTCTTTAAACAAAATCCGTAAAAAAGTGCATAAACTAACGGAACAGTTTCCGTTATACAGAGAATAACGTACCAACAATAAATGATCCAAACCCAGGGGGCTCTTTCTGATACCGAAATTAAACGCTTAAACGCGCTTAATTCATACAATGTATTGGATACATTGCCTGAAAAAGAGTTTGACGCTATTACCCGCCTTGCTTCCTATATATGCCAGGTTCCCATCGCGCTAATTTCATTAATTGATGAGGAAAGGCAATGGTTTAAATCAAAAGTAGGCCTCGATGCTACGGAAACTTCGCGTGCCGATGCTTTTTGTCATTACACCATACTTGATGATGAAATATTAGAAATTAACAACGCTGCCGAGGACGAAACTTTTAAACATAACCCCTTTGTCACCGGCGAAGCCGGTATACGGTTTTATGCCGGCGCTCCGCTTATTGACCCGAGCGGGCACCGGTTAGGTTCATTATGTGTGGTTGACACCGTTCCGCGTAAACTTACTCTTGAGCAGCGGGATGCTTTGCGTACACTGGCTGATGAAGTAATGTCCCATTTTGTATTGCGTAAACAAAAGTTGGCGCTGGAAGACTCATTAAAAGCCCACAAAGAATTTTTTAACTTATTTAACAGTTCGCCCGAGATACATTTAATAGCTGATAAGGATTCAAATATCGAGCTGATCAACAATTCTGTTAAAACAATTTTAGGTTATGATCCCCAGGAGGCCATTGGGCGTTCCCTTTGGGATTTTGTTGTTGGCCATAACCGGGAACAATTTGTACCACTTATTGAAAAAGCTGTAGCAAGCGGGCAATCCTATGAGCTGGAAACTCAAACAATTTCAGCTGATAATAAAGTAAAATGGATTGGATGGTGCGGTATATATAAAGGCGAAAAATGGTATGCCAGCGGGCGCGACATTACTTATCAAAAGAAAATTTTAGCCGACCTGGAACAGCTGTCATTGGTGGCCAGCAAAATTGTTAATGGTATAGTAATAAGCGATGCCAATGACAAAATAATATGGACAAATGATGCATTTGAAAAGATAACCGGCTATAGCTATGCTGATGTTGAAAACAAGCTGTTGCCCGATGTGATAATTGGCCCTGATGATGATACAGGAGGACGCGAACAATACAATGAGCATATTCAAAAAAAACTATCGTATTCGGTTCATGTATTCGCTACAAGAAAAGACGGCAGGCAAATATGGCTGTCTATCAACAATTCTGTTATTTATAATGAACAGGGTGAAATTGAAAAACACATAAGGGTTATAGCTGATATAACTAAACGTATTACGGCCCAAAAAGACCTGGAAATATTATCATATGCCGCGCAGAAATCGCCAAGTGGGATGCTAACACGTAATGTGGATGGCGCAGTTGTATGGATGAATGAGGCAATGGAACTTATTACGGGTTATACGCTCTATGAAATGAAGGGCAAAAAGTTTGACACGCTGCTCATGGGTGAAAATACCGATAGGGATGTAGTTGATACAGCGGCCAAAGCTATTGCTGAAAAACAATCATGCAATTTTGAAATATTAATTTATAAAAAGGACCGTACGCCGGTATGGGTAGCTATATCAAACAATCCGTTATTAAACGAAGCCGGTGAGATTGAACGGCAGGTGGCGAGTGTGGTTGATATTAGCGAGCGTAAAAAGGCCGAAAGTGAACTCCAACTGCTATCATTGGTGGCAAGCAATACAACCAGCGGCGTCGTAATAAACAATAGCGAGGGTGAAATTGAATGGGTAAACCCCGCGTTCGAAAAAATTACCGGCTACAATTTAATTGATGTAAATAACAGGCACCTTGGCGATATATTACAGGGAGAGCTTACAGATCAATCTATTATACAAAAGGGCCGCGAACTTTCAAAAAATAAACAGTCGTTTGAAGTCGACCTGCTGGGCTACCGCAAGGATGGTAAACCAATATGGCTCACCGTTATTAATTCGGTGATCCTTAATAAGGAAGGCACGGTTGATAAGTACATTGAAGTGGTTATTGATATAAGCGCTAAAAAGAAAGTAGAGCTCGAACTAATAGCCGCTAAAGAAGAAGCCTTGCAGTTAAGCAGGGCCAAGGATATGTTTATATCAGTAATGAGCCATGAAATACGCACGCCGCTTAACGCGGTTATCGGCATATCGCGTTTGCTGTTAGACGCCAATCTTCCCGAATCACAAAAAGAAAACCTGAATGTGCTTAAATTCTCTGCCGATAATTTAATGACACTGATTAACGATGTGCTTGATTTTACCAAAATAGAGACCGGGAATGTTGAACTGGAAAAAGGCAGTGTTGACCTCCGCGAAACCGTTCAAAGTATTATTGGGTCATTACAATATAAAACCAAGCCAAAAAATATCTACCTTAACGCAAAAATTGATGATGCTTTACCGGAAATAATTATAGGTGATAGTACCAGGTTATCACAAATACTGCTAAACCTGGGAAGCAACGCGGTTAAATTTACGGAACATGGCGGCATAACTATTGAACTTAAGGTAATTAAACAAACCCGGAAAAACGTGCGCATACGCTTTTCTGTAACCGATACAGGTATAGGTATAGCAAGTAACAAATTAAGTACGATATTTGAATCGTTTAAACAGGCCGAAGTTGATATTACGCGCAAGTATGGTGGAACAGGTTTAGGCCTTGCGATCAGTAAAAAATTGATAGAGCTACATGACTCCCGGATAAATGTCGACAGCGAACCGGGAAAAGGTTCAACTTTTTGGTTTACCATAACGTTTAACAAGGATAATAATAAGAAGGCAGATCCTAATAAAGTGGAAAGAGAAATAAACATGCACGTGCTTGTAGTGGACGATAACCAGATCAACAGGTTATTGATCAATAAAATATTAACCAAATGGGGCGCTACCCTTGATTTTGCCGAAAACGGATTACAAGCGGTAAACAAGATAGAAACCAACAAAAACTATGACGCGGTATTGATGGATATCCACATGCCCGAAATGGGTGGCCTGGAGGCTGCACAGATCATACGCGGCAAAAGCGAACCCTACTTTAAAAAATTGCCTATTATAGCATTAACAGCCTCTATGCTAAACGCGCAGGTAAGCCAGATAGGCGATGCCGGAATGAACGATTATATATTAAAACCATTTGAGCCAGGTATACTGTTTGAAAAACTAAGCAGGTATCAGAAGCAGTAGCTAAGATTAGTTATTAGAGATTGAAGATTAGTTGGTCATTTGTAAGTATAAAAGCCTAATCTTTAATAACTTATCTTAAATATTTTATTCCGCATACGCTATGGTGGCGATACTTAATTTTAATCCCGGAATTTTTAACAGTTGTATGCCGCAGGCCTCGAGCGTTGAGCCGGTTGTTACAATATCATCAACCAGCAATACGTGCTTATCCTTTAATTTTTCGGGGTCTTTAACAACAAATACTTCCTGCATGTTTTCAAATCTTGCAAAGCGCGATCTATGCGTTTGGGTTTCAGTAGCTTTTATACGTACCAGGTTATTGTCTTCAACAGTGGCCTGTAATTTTTGAGCAAGGCCATCGGCAAAACAGGCGCTTTGGTTATATCCCCGCTGTTTGAGCCTGTTTTTGTGCAGGGGTACAGGTATAATATAGTCAACTGATGCAAATTGTTCGTTGGCGCTCAACTGCTTGCCGGCAATGTTCCCCAACATATTGCCAATACCCGGCATGTTTTTATATTTAAAATGGTGAATCAGGTTTTGCACCTTGCCGCCTTTTGAAAAATAATATAACGAATAGGCTTCCTCTACTTTGATCTTGCCCCAAAACTGTTGGGCAACAATATTACCCGGTTGCAAGTGAAAATTAGTAAAGGGTAAATTATAAAGGCAATCGGTACAAATTACCTGTTCGTGGGCTACAAGGGTGGTGCCGCAGGCGGGGCAAAGCTCGGGGAATAACAACGATAAAAAATCGGCCAGGTAACCGCTTTGCAGTTTCATGGTATTAATGTAGTGTGTTTTTTATAAAAAAGGAAACTCCGGCCTTATTTTTCTGCTTCCAATTGTTTAATGTTAGCTATCAATGTATTTATTTCCAATGGTAACGATCCGTTATAAACACCTCTTATTCTGCCTTTCTGATCGATAAGCACCAGGTTTTCGGTATGCAAAAACTGATCGGCGCCTTTATTGTAACCGGTAGCATCATCAGCAAAATAAGCCTGCCGTGCCAATTTATATATAGCCGGCTGACTACCAGTTAGCAGCCACCATTTTTTGCCGTCAATATGATGAATAGCTGCATATTTAAATAAAGTTTCAACATTGTCACGCGTTGGTGTTACGCTATGCGAAAGCAGGAGCACGCGGTTATCGTTTGCAAACGCGTCCTGTACTTTGGCCAGGTTATCCATCATGGCGGGGCATATATTCCGGCAGGCCGTAAAGAAAAAATTGGCCACGTATATTTTTCCTGCGGTACTTTTGTTAGTGATAACATTCCCAAACTGGTTAACAAAACTAAAGTTTGCTATGGTATGTACCGTACTATACCCATCATCCTGCGGGGTAAGCCATACCGGGGTAAAATCGGGCGCATTATAAAATGGAAGGTTGTTGTTTTTTACCGGTTTATGGCAAGCCGTAAGCAACAGCATAAACGGTATCATTTTTTTTAATAGCCTCATCTTTAAATACATTTTTGCAAAATTTTCTGCCAATTAAACCATATTGCTGTCCATCCTTCACCACATAATTTGCCCTTACCGTACCGTCGGCCCACCACATTTGCTGCAGCCCATCCTCATGCCCCATTGTATAATGGAAACAGCGGTACAGTTTATTGTTGTTGAACCATTCTTTGGCTGTTCCGTTATGCTCATCGTCAGTAAACTCATATTCAAATTTGGGCTTGCCATCGGGCCACCAGCCATGATGTACACCTTGTTTTTTGCCGTTAACAAATAACCTCTCTTGCTCTTGCGACTTATCGGGGTACCAGCTTTTCATCAAACCCTCTTCCTTTCCCTCATAGTAAGGGGTTTCCCGTTCCCGGTTCCCGTTAGCAAAATTTGAAAACAGGTAGCCTGAAAACGCTTTTTTATTATAATATAAAAAGCCGTTCATGCGTGTTAAATGCGGGTCGCTGCTGCTTACCCATACAGCCGGTATTACTTTCGGCTGGGCCATAATATAAACTACAGCCAATAAAATCACAAACCAAGTAAAAGCCCGTAATTTATTGCGATACTGTGCCGGCTGTTCCATAAAATCCATTTCCATTAATATACGGGTCGGCTGTAGTAGTGTGGTAATGATAGATACCTGCCGGATAATCGGCTGTTACACCAAAATGGCCGTGATAAACATCCAGGTCGCTGTTGGTAATAGTTTTACCGTTTTCAAGGGGGCCATAAACCGGGAACCCGTCTAATAAAAAACCTACCAGTGCGTCTTTGCCTTTATTGGTAGTGAGATAGTAGGGCTCGGCATGGTAATGATACATGCCCTGCTGTTGGGGGTGCCCGTTATATTGGTCAAAGCTATTTACCTCGTTAGTTAACGGTGATCCACCTGCGGCATATTGATTAAATATGGGTACCCCGTTTATGGCCACACCCATTGGCCCAAGCGGGGTTGAGGCATGGGTGGTGGCAACAGCCGGGTTTAGGGGTATTTTAAAAGTAACATCGCTTTCAGCAATAGTATTTGGGTTTTGGTTCCACAACGTATTGGTGCCGTTGTACGCTTCATATTGCGTTGAGGCCCACTGGGTGCCCTTATAATACGGTGACTTATGGTCAGGCAGACTGGTAACTTTTATAACTACATAATTACCTTCCACATATATAGAAGTGGCATTATAGATTTTTTTAAAAACAGCAGGCACTCCGGTGCCAATAGTTGGCGTGTTGAGTACGGGGGTGGCAGTTGTTGCAGTAGTTGTAGTGGTCGCCGCGTCTTTTTTGCAGGATACAACGGCTATAAACAATAAGGTAATGCTTATAACCAGATAGTTTGATTTATTTTTCATGATCAAGGAATTTATACCAGTTAGATGTCGGCTGATATAAATTCCTTCGCCTAATTAAAATTAATTAGGGGGTGGTCCGCCATTTGGCGGAGGTGGCCCTTGTTCGGGCCCACCATTTGGCGGGGGCGGCATTCCATCAGGTGGCCCTGTCCTGTCCCCTCTGCGTTGTGGTCGCCGCATACCATCAGGCGGTCCGGGCCGGCGTCCACGCTGCGGCGGGCCCCCCATCATATGCAAAGCGTTTTTTATAATATGGTCAAACTTTTCCTGCTGTCCGGTATTTAAAATGGCCCTGAACCTTCGAAAATGGTTCAAAGTGGCCGTATCAAGCATTATCTGTATGGCGCTGATCTTTTTCTCCAGGGCATCTACAGCGGCGATATTTAAAGCCGGTGTTTTTATATTTTCAAAAATAGAATCGTGCAGCAAATGGCTCTCATCATTCAGTTTACGCGTAAATTCAAAATGCTGTTTACGCATGGCGGCATAGGCTGTTTCCTGCGCGGCAGTTAGTTTCAGTTCTTTTGATAAATATTCATTAGCCGCCTGCGGGGGGCCGTCGCGCCCTGGTAATTTTTGCTGTTTGCACCAAATCGTAACCAGTAAAATGCAGTTTATAAGTACCAGCACAATTACTACGCTTATTAAAACTTTATAACTTTTCATATTGGTTGTTTTAATAACTATCCACGTTGTTGTTAAGGTTATACGCATTGGCAAAGGCATCGGCATTTGCTGCTTTTTTTACGGTAACCGTATTGTCGCTTTGTTTTAACATATAAAAGCTACCGGCGTTAATGCCGATAAATACCACCATTACCGCGGCAAGACGCAGCATTACCCGGTTATAGGCCATAGGTACTACCTTGCGGTTGTCATTCATCCGCTGCAAAATTTTTGAATGTAAATATTCATTAGCTTCCAGCTGCTGCATATTGTTTAAACTGTTTAAAGTTTGTTCAGCCATTTGTTCTATTTCCTGTTGATTTTTCATATCGAAGAATAATAATTGATCAATAATTTTTTTAAATTTCCTTTTGCCCGCATTAATAACGATTCAACCGCGCCTTCGTTCAACTGCATTACTTCCGCAATTTTTTGCTGGCTCATATCCTGTACCTTTTGAAGCATAAAGGCCGTCTTTTGTTTTTCGGGCAGCCGGTTGATCGCGTTAAACAATATGGCCGACCGCTCCTTGTTTTCTGCCAGCACACCCGGATGTATAAACTCCACGGGCTCATGCAGTAGCTCATTATTTGCACCAAACAGGCTCGATAAAAAGCCCGCGCGTTTTTTGCGGTTTTTATGCCGCATAAAATCAATAGCCTGGGTAATACTTATGCGGTATATCCAGGTACTTAATTTACTTTGCTGCTTAAATTTGCCTATATTTTCGTAAACTTTAATAAAAACATCCTGTGTAATATCTTCGGCATCGTGCATGTTTTGAACAAAGCCCAATACCGTATTGTACACCATTTTTTTATAGGTATTCACTATGGTTTTAAAAGCATTTTCATCGCCTTTAAGCAAACAAGCAATCAGTTCCTGCTCTGTCAATTCAGTAGTTATCCATTGGTATGACGTTCAGTTAGGTAAAATCCTTCGCATAATTTAATATTAATCAGGATGCGTGATACAGGATAAATATAAAAAAATATCTCTATGCTCTTTGGTATGCTTAAACGCTGATTAAAAATGATTTTAACGGAGGTGGTCCAGGTGGTCCGGGGTGGTCCAGGGTGGTCCAGGTGGTCCGGGGTGGGTGAACTATTTCCCTTCCTTGATAGCCAACTGTCCGCAGGCGGCATCAATATCTTTCCCGCGGCTGCGGCGCAGGTGGGTGTTAACGCCTTGTTTACGCAGGTATTCGGCAAAAGCCTCTACCTTGTCTTCCCCGGCATTTATAAAATCAGCGAAAGCTATGGGGTTATATTCAATAATATTCACTTTGCAGGGCAGGTGTTTGCAAAATTGCGCCAGTTCGGCGGCATCCTGCAGGGTATCATTAAAGCCGTCGAAAATAATATACTCGTAAGTTACCGGGTTTTTAGTTTTGGCGTAGTAATATTTTAAAGCTTCGGCCAATGCTTTTAATGAGTTTTGCTCATTAATGGGCATGATAGTATTTCGTTTTTCGTCGTTTGCGGCATGTAAAGAAAGGGCAAGGTTAAACTTTACCCCATCGTCGCCCAGTTTTTTTATCATTTTGGCTATGCCCGCGGTTGATACGGTAATACGTTTGGCCGCCATATTCAGTCCATCTTCCGATGTTATTTTTTCGACCGAATCCAGTACATTTTTATAGTTAAGCAAGGGTTCGCCCATGCCCATATAAACTATATTGCTTAAAGGTATGCCATAATTTTCGCGGGCCTGCCGGTCAATAAGAACCACCTGGTCGTATATTTCATCCGGGTTAAGGTTACGTTTACGCTCCATATAACCAGTGGCACAAAATTTACACGTAAGGCTGCAACCCACTTGCGATGATACGCAGGCCGTCATGCGGCCCGGAGTTGGAATTAAAACGCCCTCAATTAAGTGCTTATCATGTAAAATAAAAGAATTTTTTATAGTTTTATCAGCGCTAAACTGCGATTTGCTGATCTGCACATTATTAATGGTGAAATTCTCATTCAGTTTGTTGCGGAGTTCTTTTGAAATATTGCTCATCTCGTTGAAAGAAAAGCATGATTTTTTCCATAGCCATTCATAGATCTGTTTGGCCCTAAAGCTTTTTTCATCCATTTGAACAAAATGTTTTTGCAAGCTTTGCAGGTCCAGGCTACGGATGTCAATTTTCTCTTTTACGGCGTTCACGCCGCAAAAGTACGAAATTTAAAAAATCTATCTTTTTTAATCATAAACGCAAAACAATAGCCAAAACACAATTGTATGTTTTAAGGTATGGTTTACGTAAACGGGTAGGTAACTTTATAAGCTATTACTTGAATGAAAATTTTTAGAGCCGATTACGTTTTTCCTATTTGTGCCGATCCGATCAAAAATGGAGTTGTTATTACCGACGACCAGGGCAAGATCATTTCAGTGACCGACAAACTGCCCCCCGATGCAGAAAAGGCCTCCGTTGAGCATTTGCAAGGCATTATTTGCCCGGGATTTATAAATACTCATTGCCATGTTGAGCTTTCTCACCTTAAAGATAAAATAGCCCGGGGCGGCGGCCTGGTGAATTTTATAAAGGATGTTATGCAGGTAAGAAATGCCGGCAGCGATGAAATAGCTGCCGCCGCCGCTGCTGCGGATAATGAACTATATGAAAACGGCATAGTTGCCGTGGGCGACATAGTTAACAGCAACGCTACTATACCTGTTAAAGCTAAGAGCAAATTATATTATCACACTTTCGTTGAAGTTTTTAGCTTTTTACCCGATAAAGCCGGGGATGTTTTTAATAATGGCCTCGCTCTGTTAAATGAATTTAAGCCTCAGTCATGTTCCATTACACCCCATGCACCTTACAGCGTATCAAAAGAACTATTTAAGCTGATAAAAAAATATAGTGATACGCATAAAAATCTAACAAGCATTCATAACCAGGAGTGTGAAGACGAAAACAAGTTTTTCCGCTATAAACTGGGAAGCTTTAATGAATTGTATGCACATTTTGGTATTGACATTAATTATTTTAAACCACAGGCGCGCAACTCGGTACAAACCATAATACCCTTGTTGACCGATAAGCAGGATATTTTAATGGTGCATAATACCTGTACCAATTTAAAAGACATTTATTTTATAAAACGTTTTGACCGTAAAATACATTGGTGTTTTTGCCCCAATGCCAATTTATATATCGAGGGCATACTACCCAAGGTTGACCTTTTTTTGGGCCGGGGGTTTAATATAACCTTAGGTACCGATAGCCTGGCATCAAACAGCAAATTATGCATATTAAGCGAAATGCGTACGCTACAGGAAAAATTCCCGGTATTAAGCACCGCCGAACTATTGAAATGGGCCACCATTAACGGTGCTACCTATTTAGGTATTGATAAAGAAAAAGGAACAATAGAACCCGGAAAAACACCGGGGTTAAACCTCATAACCGGGCTTGATGATATGAAAATTACAGCCGCCACGAGAGTTAAACGGTTGGTTTAACTCATTTACTTTATATTTGAAAGTAACTAAATACTCACAGAATGAATTTAAAAAAATATTCCTGCCTTTTGGTTATTGTTGTTGTAACAGCATGTAAAAAGACCACGCCTGCAACTACTGTCTCCGGTACAAATACTGATGCAGATGTATATGCAGTAGGTAATACTTTTTTTAACAATATTACCACAGCAACCTATTGGAAGAATGGGGTGCCCGCTACTCTTCCAAATGCCAGCAATTTTAACTCAAACGGTAATGGTATAGCGGTGCAAGGCAATGACGTATACGTAGTTGGCACTTACAATGGAACTAGTGGAATTGTAGACTGTTATTGGAAAAATGGCATAATCACAACGCTTTCTAATGGTGGTGCATATGACTCGACAAATGCCATTGCAGTAAATGGAAATGACGTATACATAGTAGGCGTTGCTGGAAACAAAGGCGTATGCTGGAAGAATGGTGTTTCTTTGGCATTTGATAATTCAGCAACTTCAATAGTGTATGCTATTACAATTCAAGGGAATGACATATATATGGCAGGTTCAACCTACATAACATCGTTGGGTAATTATGTAGCAGCATATTGGAAGAATGGAATAATGTCAACATTAAGTGATAAACGTTCTGTGGCAAATGGTATTGCCGTAAACGGAGCCGATGTACATATAGCCGGAGGTGTTGTGGTACCGACCCAAACAAATCTTGGATTTTATACTGGAGCCTATTGGAGAAACGGTGTTTATAAAAAACTTGCTATAGATAGTTTATCGCTTGCTGGTGCATCTGCTATTGCCCTACAAGGAAATGATGTGTATATAGCTGGTAGCGCTGAAATTTATACTTCTCCGTCGAGCTTTCTGCCTGTTGCAATATACTGGAAAAATGGGATAGCGACACTCCTTACAAATGTGGCCCAAAACAACTCATATGCATATGCAATAGCTACACAAGGAAATGATCTCTATGTGGGAGGGGGTATAGATCGTACTCCCGGAGTTGCCACCTATTGGAAGAATAATGCCGCGGTTCAACTTGCACCAATAAGCGGGGTATCTACTGTAATAAAGGGTTTAGTAGTTGTACCGCATTGATATAAATACCTGAAAAGTTTTTCCTGGTTCTTATTCCTGATCCTAATTTCTCGTATCATTCCCATTATAAATACTCAAATAGCTTTCATAACGTGATAATTCTATTTCGCCATTTTCCAGGGCTTCCAGTACGGCGCAGCCCGGTTCATTAATATGGCGGCAATTGTTAAAACGGCAATTTTGCATACGGGAACGCATTTCGGGGAAATAACGGCCCAACTCTGCTTTTTCAATATCTATCACCCCCAATTCACGTATGCCGGGGGTATCAATAATAAATCCCCCTTGCGGTAGTTCAAACATTTCGGCAAAGGTGGTGGTGTGGGTACCCTTGTCGCTCCATTCAGATACTTCGCTGGTACGCAGTTCAAGATCAGGCAACAAAGCGTTGATCAGTGTTGATTTACCAACGCCTGAATGCCCGGAAAACAGGGTCACTTTATCTTTTAACAAATCCTGCACCAGGTTAATATTAGTTCCGTCGAGCGCGGAAACCTCGTAACAGGGGTAGCCGATATTTTCATAGATTGCCCGGTAACCGGCAAGTATTTCCAGCCCTTCACCGCTAAACAGATCGAGTTTATTAAACACCAGTTTAGCCGGGATAGCATAAGCCTCGGCAGTAACCAAAAAACGATCAATAAAGCCCAGGGATGTACGCGGCGAGGCCAAAGTAACTACCAATAAGGCCTGGTCGAGGTTAGCGGCAATGATCTGCCCCTGCTTTGACAAGTTGATGGATTTGCGGATAATATAATTTTTTCGCTGGTGCAAATTGGTAATAACGCCCGTTTCCTGTTCGGGCTCCAATTCAAAATCAACCACATCGCCAACGGCCAATGGGTTGGTAGTTGTAATGCCTTTTATGCGGAATTTGCCTTTAATACGGCAATCATATCGCTCGCCGCCGGGTGTTTGCACCTGGTACCAGCTTCCGGTTGATTTGGTAATTAGGCCCTGCATCAAAGTGATAAGATGGTTTGTCCTTTAGAATTAATCATCCAAATACTTTTGTAAATCAACTAATGAAGCGTACTCAAACTCTTTTTTCAATTCTTCGTCCGGATCAAACTCCTTTAATAGCATTACCTCTTTTCTAATTTGTTCTTCAATAGCTTTTCTTTTCTCTTCAAATAGCTTATCGTCTGATATTAACGCCTTCCTTTTCATTTTGTACAAAAATAGGGCAAATGAGCAGGCTTTTTTATATTCCACCATACTTTTTTTATTTTATACTTGCTTATTAAAAAAATATCTACTTACTTTACAGGCATTATATAACAATGAGCAATATCACCACAACAACTACAGTTACTACCACCGGGATAAAACTCGGAGGGAGGTAATCGTATGGTGTAAAACATAAAATAAAAAACCACATGAGCGCTTTCCTCCACAAAGAGGAAGGCGCTTTTTGTTTAAATAACCTGATAATGAAACCATCATGAGCACCAACTTAAAATAAAATCGCTCATGATAGCTTCATCACCATTAAATAAAAAATTAACTTGATGAAAATTTTAAAATTTGGCGGAACATCCGTAGGTTCGGTTCAAAGCATTCAAACTTTATTAGCCATTCTCCGCAAGGAGGATAAGGTTAAACAATCGGCTAATGATAAACCGGTTGTGGTACTATCGGCCATGAGCGGGGTAACCAACCTGTTGCAGTCGATGGCCGAAGGGGCCGCTATTGGCAATGATTTTATCGCGCCTTTAGCAGAGCTGGAAAAGCGCCATTTCGACATAGTAAAAAACCTGCTCGAAATACAAAATCAGAACCCGGCATTAACACGTCTTAAAATTCACTTTAACCAGCTAGAAGAATTGCTGCAGGGCATATTAACCCTGCGCGAGCTTACCCCAAAAACCCGCGACCTGGTATTAAGCTATGGCGAACGCTGCGCTACCATAATGATCAGCAAAATAGCCAGCCAGTTTTTTCCTGAAGCTGTTTTTGTTGATGCATCCGAAGTTATAAAAACTGATAGCTCTTTCGGCCAGGCCAAAGTGAATACTGAACTTACTGAATTGTTGATACGCGGCCTTCACAAAGAAAACAACGGTAAAATGCTATTCGTAACCGGCTTTATAGCGGCTAATGAGGCCGGGCAAATAACTACTTTGGGGCGCGGGGGGAGTGATTATACCGCGGCCATTTTCGGCTCGGCACTTAACGCGTCGGAAATAGAAATATGGACCGATGTTAACGGCATGATGACCGCCGACCCGCGAATGGTTAAAAAAGCTTTTTCATTACCCGAGCTAACCTATACCGAAGCGATGGAATTATCCTACTTCGGCGCGAAGGTTATTTACCCGCCAACCATGATCCCGGCGTTTTTGAAACAGATACCTATCGTTATCAAAAATACTTTTGAGCCGGAATTTGAGGGAACTGTTATACGGCATGATTGCAAGCCGTCAAATTTGGCTATAAAGGGCATATCCTCCATCAATAACATCAGCATATTGAATGTTGAGGGCAGCGGAATGGTGGGCAAAGCAGGCTTTAGCGGCCGTTTGTTTTCATTACTGTCGCGCGAGCAGATCAACGTGATATTAATAACACAGTCTTCGTCTGAACATAGTATCACCTTTGCGGTACAGCCCGGCGATACAGAAAGGGCTCGCTTATTAATTGAGCAGGAATTTGAACTGGAGCTGATTGCCAAAAAACTGGAGGAGGTACAGATAGAAAAAGACCTGGCCATATTAGCCGTGGTTGGCGAAAACATGAAGGAAACCCCGGGAGTATCGGGCAAATTATTTCATTCATTGGGCCGTAATGGTGTAAATGTAAGGGCAATCGCACAGGGATCGTCAGAATATAATATTTCGGTTATTATCTCCTCGAATGACCTGGCGAAAGCATTAAACGCTGTGCATGACGCCTTTTTTGTTCAACTCACCAAAACCCTTCACGCTTTTTGTTTAGGAACAGGCAACATTGGCAAAACACTATTTAAACAATTGAACGCGCATACCACTTTTTTGCAGGACAACAACGGCATACAGGTTAAAATAGTGGGCATTAGCAATACCCGTAAAATGGTTTTTGATACAGATGGTATATCCTTAGATAATTGGGAAGAAATTTTAAACCAATCGCATGAAAAGGCCGATCTGCAGGTGTTCATCACAAAAATGAAAAGCCTGAATTTGCCCAACTGTGTTTTTATTGACAATACCGCCAGCCCGAAGCCAATTGAGTTTTACGGAGAGGTGTTTAAATCAACCATATCCATTGTAACCTGCAATAAAATTGGTAATTCGGGGCCCTACAGCAGGTACCGCGATTTCAGGGACGTGGCGCGCCAGCACGGGGTTGACTTTTTCTACGAAACCAATGTTGGTGCCGGGCTGCCTATTATCCGCACTTTAAAAGACCTGATGAACAGCGGAGACAGGGTGCAGAAAATTGAGGCCATACTTTCTGGTACCATATCGTTTTTGTTCAATAACTTTAAAGGCAGCGCCAATTTTCATGATACGGTAAAGCTGGCGCAGCAAAACGGTTATACCGAACCCGACCCGCGTGATGACCTGCGTGGCACCGATTTTATGCGTAAAATGCTGATATTGGCCCGCGACGCGGGATACACGCTGGAAGCAGCAGATATTTCTGTACAGAGTATGCTGCCGCAGGCTTGCCTGGATGCAACCAGCGTGGAAGACTTTTATAAAACACTAAAAACTGAGGACGCTTACTTTGCCGGCATAAAAAACCGGGCCGATGCCGAAAATAAAGTTTTAAGATATATAGGCAAACTGGAAGACGGCAAGGCCTCTATCACCCTTGAAATGGTTGATGAGAACCACCCTTTTTATACCTTATCTGGCAGCGATAATATTATTTCGTTCACTACCGACAGGTATAAAGACCGCCCGCTGGTAGTGAAGGGCCCCGGCGCGGGCGCCGAGGTAACCGCCGCAGGCGTATTTGCAGATTTGATAAATGTAGGGGCCAACTAACCCCTAACCCCAGCCAATAGGCGGAGGAACAATAGTTATAATTATATGGAAGACAATATACATGATTTAAAAACATCCACTAAAAAAGTACCCTCTTTAGCAGGCGGGGGGGGCATAGGCGACAGTATCCAGGTTTTTGCCCCTGCAACTGTAGCCAACGTGGTATGCGGATTTGACGTGCTGGGTTTCGCCGTTAATGAGCCTGGCGACGAGGTGATTATGCGTGTTACCAACAAGCCGGGCATCACCATCAGTAAAATTACCGGTGACGACGGGCGCCTCCCGCTTGACCCGACTAAAAATACGGTAAGCGTAAGTGTAATGCACTACCTGCAAAGTATTGGCCGTGCCGACCTTGGCCTTGATATTGAGCTGAATAAAAAAATGCCCATCGGCAGCGGTTTGGGTTCAAGCTCGGCAAGCACGGTGGCGGGTTTATTTGCTGCCAAAACTTTGCTGGGCGACAATGTTTCCCCCATAAAGTTATTACCGTTTGCCATGAAGGGTGAAGAAATGGCCTGCGGGTACGGCCATGCGGATAATGTTGCCCCTGCTTTGTTTGGCGGTTTTGTACTGATACGCAGCTATGAACCGCTTGATGTGATACGTTTGCCACATCCCGAAGGCTTGTATTGCGCCATTGTTTTTCCTGAGGTGGATGTGCCTACCCGCGAGGCCAGGCAGATCATCCGTAACAAAATATTGATGAAAGACGCGGTTATCCAATGGGGTAATATTGCAGGCTTGGTTAGCGGATTGTTTATGGGCGATATTGACCTGATAGGCCGAAGTATGCAGGATGTACTGGTTGAGCCGGTACGCTCCATGCTAATACCTGATTTTTACAAAATGCGCGAAATGGCCATGGAACTTGGTGCAGTAAGCTTTGGTATTTCCGGTTCGGGCCCCTCCGTATTCGCGTTTACCCGCGATGAGGAAACTGCACGACAGGTCACCCAAAAGCTGCAACAGCATTTAACCCATATAAAAATTGGATCGAATACCTACGTTTCAACAATTAATGATGCAGGGCCGAGGGTGATAGGGTAAGTTAAAAGTAAAAATTAAAAAGACAAAAAATCCAAAATCGAACATTCGATATCCGAAATAAAATGAAATTCTACAGTACCAATAACACCTCATCAAGGGTATCTTTCAAGGACGCGGTTTTTAACAGTATGCCGCAGGATAAGGGTTTATATATGCCCGTTAATATTCCTCGTTTGGATGATAAATTTATCAACAACCTGGATAGCTACACCCTGCCCGAAATAGCTTTGCATGTAGCACAAAATTTATTGGGTGATGATATTCCTGCTGATGATCTGAAAACGATTATATACGACGCCATCAACTTTTACGCGCCCATAGTTAAGCTGGAAGAGAATGTTTATGTACTGGAGCTTTTTCACGGGCCGTCGTTAGCGTTTAAAGACTTTGGCGCTCGCTTTATGAGCCGGGTAATGAGCTATTTTTTAGAAGAAGGCGAAAAACAACTGGATGTACTGGTGGCAACATCGGGCGATACGGGCGGTGCGGTAGCTTTGGGTTTTTTGGGCGTACCCAATACCCGGGTTACCATACTTTACCCTAAAGGCAAGGTAAGCGATATACAGGAACTACAGTTAACAACTAACGGACAAAACATACGGGCCCTTGAAATTGACGGTACTTTTGATGATTGCCAGGCCCTGGTTAAACAAGCATTTACCGATAAAGAGCTAAATGAGAAGTATCGTTTAACATCGGCCAACTCCATTAATATAGCTCGGTTGATACCACAAACCTTTTACTATTTTAACGCGTACGCGCAATTGCTTAAGCTGGGTAAAGGCAAGGTAGTATTTTCTGTTCCCAGCGGTAATTTTGGCAACCTTGGCGCGGGGTTGCTGGCGTGGAAAATGGGTTTGCCGGTTGAGCGTTTTATTGCCGCCACCAATGCCAATGATACTGTTCCACAGTTTTTAACTACAGGGGTTTACCAGCCTAAACCATCGGTAGCAACTCTGTCAAACGCGATGGATGTGGGTAATCCCAGTAACTGGGTGCGCATTGCCGATCTTTTTAAAGAAGATATGAACCAGTTAAAAAACCTGGTAACCGGTTACAGCTTTGATGATGCAGAAACTTTAAAAGCTATACATGCGGTTTTCGATCGTTATAACTATGTGGTTTGTCCGCACACCGCTATTGCATGGCAGGCTTTGAAAGATTACCAGCAGGATGTTCACGTTGATGATACCGCCGGAATATTTTTATCAACTGCGCACCCCTGCAAGTTCCCGGATGTTTTCCCGGATGAGATCGCCAGCCATATAGAAATTCCTGAACAGGTAAGATCATTACATACCAAGACTAAACACTCAGTTGAATTGGGTAAAGATTTTGAAGGGTTCAAGAAGTATTTGTTGAAGAATAATTAAAATTTTAACAGAATGCGCATTAAATAAATATATGCGTATATTTGAATATGAAAACGCATGTGAATTTATCTATAGAAAAAGATCTGGTTAAGCAAATAAAAGCTTATGCTGAAAAAAGACAAACCAGTGTCTCCGATTTGGTTGAAGAGTATTTTAGCAAAGTTGTTCGCCCGGTAAAAAAATCTAATATCATTAACCTGATAGAAAGTTTAGAGAAACCGAAAATCGAAGAAAATATAGACTTGAAAAAAGATTTTTACGAGCAACAATCATCCAAATATGGCTTTTAAAATTTTCTTAGATGCCAATATTTTACTGGATTTCACGCTGAAAAGAGAAAAGTTTGAAATATCTAAACAATTGATACAATGTATTATTGATGGAGAATTTCAGGCATTTGTAACGCCTTCTATTGTACATATAACAGGCTATTGGTTGAGCAAAAGTTACGGAAACAATAAAGCAAAAAAAATACTTTTAGAATTATTAACCGATATTCAAGTTATTGACTGCAACCATACCGTAACTATTAATGCACTAAATTCTGCTATGGCTGATATAGAAGATGCACTTCAATATTATACTGCATTACATCACAAGATGGATTTTTTTATTACTCGCGATAAACACTTGCAACAATTAGCTATTCCTTCTTTACCAGTCTACTCAGCAGATGAGTTTCTAAAAAATTACTCGGAATAAATCATCCTATTTCCTCAGCTTCTTAAACTCCGAACCTTCCTTCCATTGTGGGAAGGTGCTTTCAAAGGCCATACGTTTTCCTATCTGGAATATTAATTCTACATCTTCTAAACCGCCATCAAGGTTCCAGGTAGCATCATATTGGTCGGCCGGGCGATGGTAGCGGTGCGCGGTATAATCGTCCTGCATTTGCTGGCCGTATTTTTTGCCCTTGCCTACAACATCAATACCGGCATCAACCGTTATAGAAGGTACGCCCACTTTAGCAAAGCTGAAATGATCTGAACGGAAATAACTGCCATCCTCGGGGTGCAATTCGGGCGCTAAGTAGCGGTTGGTTTTGGCAAGTTCAGCCTTTAAATAATCTTCCAGTTCTGATTGCCCGTTGCCCGATATAGCCACATCCCTGGTTTTTCCGTAATTATTTATACCATCAATATTTATATCGGCCACGGTTTTATCAACCGGGTACACCGGGTGTTCGCCATAATATTCCGAGCCTAAAAGGCCCTGCTCCTCTGCCGTAACTGATAGAAAAATAATAGTTCTTTCAGGTGGGGTTTTCATACTTTTAAAAGCGCGGGCAATTTCTAAAATGGAAGCCGTACCGCTGGCATTATCCAACGCACCGTTGTAAATGGTATCTCCCTTTTCGTCGGGTTTGCCTACGCCCAGGTGGTCCCAATGCGCGCTGAAGATAACATACTCATCAGGGCGTTTGGTGCCTGTTATTTTGGCAATAATGTTATGCGATTTATTGAAAACAACTTTAGTTTTTACCGTTACAGATAATTTTATGCCCATATCAAAGCCTTTAAAACCGCGGTTGTTTGCGGTATGCAACACGTTGGTATCTTTTCCGGCAGCCTGTAATAGTTTAACGGCTACCGGGTGAGTAACCCAGCCCTGCATAGCCATTTGATAGGCATGATTGGCGCTTTTATCCAGGTGCAGCTTAACGCCGCCATTCGAGTTTTGCACTACATTAAAAGGGTATGCCGCGGCTTTTGTATTATGCACAATAATGCAAGCTTTCGCGCCCTGGCGGATGGCTTCTTCATATTTGTAGGTCCAGCGCCCGTAGTAGGTCATGGTTTTGCCTTTAAACATGGTGGTATCGCCCGTTTCAAACCCCGGGTCGTTTACCATTACCATAACTACCTTGCCTTTTACATTAAGGCCGGCATAATCGTTCCAGTTATATTCAGGGGCCACCACGCCGAAGCCTGCGAATACCACATCGTCATTGTTTAAGGTTTGTACGGTATCGGTGCGCTCGGTCCATAGCACAAAATCTTCCATATTTTTTAGCTCGAAGCTGCCTTTTGGCGACTGTACCTTTAACGGCGAAACATATTTCGGGCTTATCTCTACCAGCGGAACGTCCTGTAAATAACTGTTGCCATTACCCGGTTCAAGGCCCATATCTTTATAAGTTTTTTGCAGATAAGCGATCGATTTAACCTCGCCTTGCGTAAACGGCCTGCGGCCCTGGTACTCGTTGGAGGATAAGGTCACAATATGCTTAACCAGGCTATCTTTGTTGAATGAAGATAAGCCGTCCTGCTCGTCAATTTTTGACTGGTTACATGATGAAATAGCGATAACTACTGTACCCGCTAACAGCAAATGCTGAATAAATTTGGCCATACATTTTTTGATTTTAAACGAATATAAGAAATTACCCAATGGCTTTATTAGCTTTGCTATTTAATTAACTATGATGATAAAAAAGCCGTTCCTGAAAACTTTAATTTGCTTTGCACTCTTTATTATCGTTAGCAGCTGCAGCAATTCCGAAAAGTTCGACCGGCAAAAATGGAGCTATGGGGATGGTTTGGATTACCCGCTTCGTGATAAAATAGTTGAGGACCTTTTAAAAACCCACCGGTTTAAGGGCATGACCTACCGCCAGGTAATTGATACCTTAGGCGGCCCGCAGAACAGGGATACCCTGCAATTGTCCTACCAGATCATCGACAATAGCGCGCAGTATAACCGGAAGAACCCGATTCATAAAAAAAATCTTATTCTTTATTTTAATAAAGACTCGGTGGTTGTTAAGGCGGAGATCTATGACCATACCAATAAAAAGTAAGCTGGTCAATAACACAGCATTTAAAATTCTAAATACTTCTTAACTTTTAAATGCACCTTATCACCCGCCGCATATTTACCGGGTTTACTGTTAAGCAAGCGCAAGGTGACACTGCGCTTTTCTACCACCAGATCTTCATAACTGCCTTTAAACAGCACCTGCTTAACCATCCAGTTTTTGCGGGTCCAGCTACTGGTAATTATGGCCCATTCGGGGTAAATAACTATATGTTCTGCCTTTGACCGGATGCCGTAATGTTTGGCATCGGCGCTGCTTAATACATTGCAATTGGTTAATAGCCTTGCCGTATATAAATGCTGCGGGTTTTGATACAGCGACTGGGGGTGTCCTGCTTCCAGTATTTCACCATCTTTTAACACAATTAATTCATCCGCCATTGATAGCGCCTCGGCCGGGTCGTGCGATACCATGATCACGGTCAGGCCGGTTTCTTCAACGATCTGTCGTATATCCTGCTGCAGCCCCTCGCGAAAGGAGGTATCTACCTGGTTAAAGGGTTCATCCAGCAGTAAAACTTCGGGGCGGGTAATTAGGGCACGGGCAATGGCTACGCGCTGTTTCTCGCCGCCGCTTAAATAGCAGGCCTGCTTATCAGCCAGGTGCAATATGTTGAGTTGTTTTAAAACCTGTTGTGTTCTTTCCTTTTTAGCGGCAACATCGGTATTGGGCATTAGTCCGGCAATATTATCCCAAACTTTGGCGTAAATGTTTAGGCCGTCGGTATCCTGGGTAACCATTTTCATGTGGTCATGGCCCGGTATCAGCTTTTCTTCGGGGCCCCATATCCGCTCGCCATTAAATTGAACCTCGCCCTCATCGGGCGATAGCAGGCCGTAAAGCAATTTCAATAAAGTGCTTTTCCCGCTGCCGCTTTCGCCAATTATCGCTGTGATATTTTTGGGGTGGATGGATAAGCTGGTTTTACGAAGCCCTGCAAAACGCTCGCCGGGATAAGTTTTATTGATTGATATTGCCTGCAGAAAGGGGGTAGCCATTGGGCAAATATAGGTGTCTGAACTATGATTTTATAGTTATTTTGTTAAGGGTATCTTACAAGCCCCTCTCTGTTTTCTGCAGCCACTCCGCCATAGCGTTTAGTTCCGCCGTATGCGCCCTGCCCCAATTGGCGCTTTCTTCTTTGTTAGCGGTTAAAGCTACGGTACGTGCAAAAGCAGGCATATTAGTGCTTTGCGCCAGTTTATAAAAGTATTCAACAAAAAATTTATCAAAAAAGGTTTTGTCGGTTTTCTTTTCGTCCAGTTGGCCGTTTAAAGTAAATATACTTTTCAATTCATATTCCAGCAGGTCCATACCCTCCAGTTTTTTGGTTTGTGCCGAAAGCGCCACCATAGATATACTCAAATTGAGTTGGCCTGTTTCCTTATCATCATTTGATGAAACTTGCAGGTTAGTACGGCCGTCGTTCCCTTTAAGTACGCCACCCTTTAAAATACTTTGAATGTTTGTATAAGCTTCGACTGAACGCTGGGTATTAGGCTCCAACAAAATAAAACTGCAAAGGCCATACAGCGCGTTTGCCCGCTTGTTTTGATGAAATGTTACCAACGCGTAAAGCCGGTGGCTGCTTGCATTTTTAGGGTCATGCTTAATGGCATCGATAGCGCAGTTTTCCGCTTCGGCGTATTGCTGGTTCCTGAAATAGACTATGCCCTTATTGAAAAATATTTGCGGGTAATCGGGGTCTATTTTTATGCCTTCATTATAGGCATCAATGGCTTTTGCTGTTTGATGGTCTTCGTCATAAACGGTCCCCAGCAGGCAATAAGCGGCTACCTTTAATTGAGTATTGCCTGATTTGATAGCTTTTTCTAAATAAGGAAGCGCGTCTTTCCCGTTTTTTACAGCATATAACGAGTAAGCGGCCTCATAATTGGCATAGGCGTTTTCCGGATCGGTTTTTAATACCTCGTTAAATTTTGCAATAGCTTCGGTATATTTTCCGGCATTATGTAATTCTACGCCTTGCTTTATCAGGGACTGAGCGTCATTAGCGCTTTGTGCAAATGCAGCGGCCGAACAAATAAGCAGCAAGGTTGTTAAAAAAGTTTTGTGAAAGGTTTTCATATTTAAATTTAGCGAGGTTATCAACTAAAACAAGAAAATGTTTAAAACTTTAATTTCAGCACGGTATATAATTTACAATTTTCGCATTCGTTTAAAATAATAGTAAACTATTTATAACATTAATGAAACAAACCCTCCTTACTTTTGCCGCTTCGCTTTTTTTATTGGCCGCCTGCTCTTCAAAACCAGGCGACGATAGCACCAAAAACCAACCTGCTGAACCAACCACGGAAACAACAACTCCTTTAAATACTGCGGCTTTGTTGGCTTATAATCCTAAAAATGCTGATAAACAAATAGACGAGGTTATACAAAAGCTCCATAAAACGCGTGGCTTTAACGGTAATGTGCTGGTTGCCAAACATGGTAAAATAATTTATGAGAAAGCCCTGGGCTGGGCCGATTATTTGCACCGCGACAGTTTAAAAATAAACTCGAGGTTTGAACTGGCATCGGTTTCAAAGACCATGACCGGCACCGCTATTTTAATGCTGATGGAACGCGGCAAACTTAAACTCGACCAAAACGTAAAGGATTTTTTTCCTGATTTTCCGTATGAAGGGGTAACCATACGCTTGCTGCTTACGCATCGGTCGGGCCTGATGAACTATGTTTATTTTGTGGATGATATATATCGTAAAGAACACCTTAACCAGCGCAAGGGCCTTACCAATGCCGAAGCGATGGCCATGATAGCCAAGTACAAACCCGCCCGTTTTAATGTGCCTAATAAAAGGTTTTTGTACAACAACTCTAACTTTATGGTGCTGGGCTCAATTATTGAAAAGGTTACCGGCATGAGCTACGCACAGTTTATGAAGGAAAATATATTTAAACCGGCGGGCATGGAACATACGGATGTATATTCAAAGGCGGCTTATGATAAAATTCCGGTTGATGTGGTGGGGCACGACAGGGGGCAGTGGCGGTATTCGGTAGCGCAGAATTTTTTGGACGGTCCCGTTGGCGACAAAGGCATATACAGCACCGTAGGCGACCTGTACCTGTTTGACCGCGCCATGCGGGCGGCTAAACTGATTAAACAATCTACTATGGATTCGGCTTATACACCACATAACCCCTGGATACACGGGCATTTTAGCTATGGCTATGGCTGGCGCATATTTGAGGCCCCAGGGCAAAAAGTAATTTATCATACTGGCTGGTGGCATGGCTTCAGGCATATTTATTTGCGCGACATAAAGGACGATATTACCATTGTGCTGCTAACAAATTTATCAAACGGCAGTTTATTAAAATTGGACGACCTGTTTAAAGTTACCGGTATGCCAATTGTTAGAAAAAGCGCGTACAAAGGCAATGGGGATACGAGTGAGGATTAAGTTGTTGGAGGTTTAAATGTTGAAAAGTTGTAATGTTATTCATAACTGGCAAATATTTAATTTTATAAACCTAAAACTTAACTTTGTTGTGAGGGTTTTTTACCGTAGTGTACCCAACATTACAACTTTTCAACCTTACAACATTAAAACATCATCACCATGAAAACTACCTATTACGGACAATCAGCCATCATGATTGAAACTGAAGGGAAAAAACTATTGTTCGATCCTTTTATCTCACCCAACCCGGCGGCAAAGCATATTAATATCCATAACCTTAAACCCGATTATATCCTTGTATCGCATGGCCACGGCGATCATATTGCCGACCTTGTAACTATACAAAAAAGCAGCGGCGCCAAAGTGATCTGTATTGCCGAAATAGCCGGGTGGCTGGGCAAACAGGGCATTGAAGCGCATGGCATGAACATCGGCGGCGGCTTTAATTTTGATTTTGGCCGGGTAAAAATGGTAAACGCCGTACATTCGAGCACCATGCCCGATGGCGCTGCAGGCGGCAACCCTGCGGGATTTGTCGTTTACTCGGAAGGGAAAAAAGCATACTACGCCGGTGATACCGCGCTCACTTACGATATGAAGCTGCTGGAAGATGAGAACCTGGACTGGGCCTTCTTACCCATCGGTGATAACTATACCATGGGCGTTGACGACGCCATAAAAGCAACCCGATTTATAAACTGCCAAAACATTATCGGGATGCATTATGACACTTTTCCGGTGATAGCCATCAATAAAGAGGAAGCCATGGAAAAATTTATTAAAGCGGGCATCAACCTCAAATTGCTTAAAATAGGAGAAAGCATTAATCTTTAAAACAAAAACACTCGCAGAGGCGGGTGTTTTTGTTTTAAGCGATACAAATATTACTTTTTATTAGTATCTTTTATTTTGGTTTTGATTTTGCTGGTCGGCGTTTTTGTCTTCTGCTTTAAATTACCATGTTTCATTTTTGTTTTCACCTTTACGGTGTCCGGTAAAGTCGATGCCGAAACATTACCAATGGCGATTGCGGCAAGGGCAATCATACAAATCACTTTTTTCATAATTTTGGGTTTTAGTTTTTACAATTCTACTATTAACTATAAATCATTTAAAAATGTTTTTTACTATTAAATAATTGTCCCGTTAGGTATTACGGCGCGCTTTTTTATTACCACAATACCATCCTTAACGGTGTGCGTGCTAAAATCGCCATCTTCCAGTTTATCCCCGCAGTTTATACAAACATCATTGCCTATATAGGTGTTTTTGTCAATAATGGCATTTTTTATCTGGCACCTGTCGCCAATGCCCATTATGGGTATATCGTTCAGCTTTGAATCATCTATCTGCTCCAATGTCTGGTAATTGTCGCTGCCCATTACATAGCAATTTTCAATGGTGGTATCAAAACCAATACGTGTACGTATGCCAATAATTGAACGTATAACATGGCTGGCGTTAATAATGCAGCCATCGGCAACAAACGCTTTTTCCATGTGCGTACCCGAAACTTTCGATGGCGGGAGCATTCGCGCACGCGTGAAAATGTAATTTTTATCAAACAGGTTAAACTGCGGTATGTCATCAGTTAAGCCTAAATTCGCTTCAAAAAATGAAGTAATGGTACCAATATCGGTCCAATAGCCCTCATATTGATAGCTTAATACTTTATGCTTATCAATGGATTGTGGAATTACTTCTTTACCAAAATCGGTACTTTCATTATGCTGCAGCAGATCAAATAAAAGTTTGCGGTTAAATATATAAATACCCATTGAAGCCAGGTAAATACGCCCCTGCGCTTCCATTTCGGAGCTTACTTCTGATACCAGTTTCTCGAACCCGCTCTTGGGTTTTTCAACAAACGCGGTAACAAAGTTTTCTTCATTTGTTTTTAATATACCAAACCCAGGCACATCATTAATATGCACAGGTATGGTAGCTATTGATATATCGGCGCCTTTTGCAATATGCTGGCTCATCATCTCGTCAAAATCCATTTGGTATAGCTGATCGCCTGATAGTATCAGCACATACTCAAACTCATGCACAGCCAGGTGATGCAGGCTTTGCCTTACCGCATCGGCAGTACCCTGGAACCACCCGCCGCTGGTGGGGGTTTGTTCGGCAGCCAAAATATCAACAAAAGCCTCGCTGAAACTACTAAAGTGGTAGGTGTTTTTAATATGTTTATTTAACGATGCCGAGTTAAACTGCGTTAATACGTATATTCGTTCAATACCCGAATGCAAGCAATTGGAGATAGGAATATCAACCAGCCGGTATTTACCTGCGATAGGTACAGCCGGTTTTGAACGGGTTGCGGTAAGCGGGTATAAACGGCTCCCCTGGCCTCCGCCAAGTACAATGCAAATTGTTTTTGATGTCATATTGTTGTGGGATTTAAACTTTTGTACAGATCCATATATTGTTTGGCAGATATATGCCATGAAAAATCGAGGGCCATCATACGTTTGCGTAATGTTTGCAATTTTTTGGCGTCTTCAAATAATACTATAGCGCGGGTTATCGCGTAATCTATATCCTCCACACTGGTATTGTTGAAGCGGATACCATAACCGCCTTTATCTCCAAAATCAATCACGGTGTCTTTTAATCCGCCGGTGCTTCTAACCAGTGGTAAAGTACCATAGCGCAGCGCATATAGCTGGTTAAGCCCGCACGGCTCAACCCGCGATGGCATCAGCAAAAAGTCGGCTCCGGCATATACCAGGTGTGCCAGTTCTTCATTATAGCCAATATATACATTGCAATCTTTAGGAAATTTTTCTTTTAACTCCTGCAGGCTTTCTTCTGTATCAGGGTCGCCGGCGCCGAGTATTAAAAAATTAACCTTACCTTCATATTCAACCAGACTTCGTTCAATAGCTCCGGCCAGCATGTCGGCGCCTTTTTCAAACACCAAACGGCCTATGAACGAGATGAGTGGTTTTTGCGGCTCGAGGTTAAAGTGTGTACAAAGCACTTCTTTATTCTTTTGTTTCCATTCGGCAATTTTAGGCGATGTGTATTTTTCGGCTATCATCGGGTCGGTAGCGGGGTTCCATACTTCGGTATCAATACCGTTGATGATGCCTATGCCTCTTGATCTTTCTAAAAAAAACAAATACTCCAGCCCGTTGGCGCTCACAGCCAGTTCTTCGAGGTAACTTGGCGATACTGTAGTATATTTTGAGGCACACCTCACTGCAGATGCCAATGGGTTTATCCCTCCGCTCCAATCAAGCAGCCCGGTTTTGGTCAAATCTATTTCGGGTAAGTAGGATAGTTTGTCCCAGCCAAAAGCGCCGTGGTACTGCCCGTTATGTAAGGTAAATACGGTTGGTGTTTTAGCCAGGCGTGTATATAACTTAGAGTATTGCAGTAAAAACGGCACTAACCCCGAATGGTGGTCATGGCAATGAATAATATCAGGCGATTGCTGCGAATAATTTATCCAATCTAAAAATGCCAGCTGAAAAGCAATGAATTGCTCTGTTTCGTCAGGGTAGCAGTATATATTTTCCCGGTCTATTAACCCGGGTATTTTCACCAGGTACAATTCGAAACCCAGTTTATCTGTCCGCTCTTTTAATATTTCAAAATACAACCTGCGTGTACCCAATAAAGTTGCGCTCTGAAAAACCGTATCAAAAACATTTTCGCGCGTAAATTTGCGATCGTAATAAGGCATTACAACAGCAGGGTCAAGGCCCGCCAACCGCTGGTATTTGGGCAGCGCGCCAACAACATCGGCAAGGCCGCCAACTTTGGCAACAGGGTAACATTCAGCACTCAGGTGAAAAATTCTCATCAAGGTAATATAGTGTGGTTAAGGTACTAAACATTTACCCAAATGAACAAACACATAATTTAAAAAATGTGTTTTTAACAGTGTGAATATTTGATTAAAAAGGCCGTTTAATTACTATATCGGTATTATTATGGATTTTAAGGTATTTGAAATTTCCATTATTGTAATTAATATAGATGGAAAGGCGCGGTTTAAAATGAAATGTTGCAAGAAAGTATTTCAGAATTAAATATCCCTTCAGTTTCGTAGGTTTGCTCATAAACCCTTGATGTATTCAGCGTGAGCAAGGTTGTTTTTTTATTTTCAGGGTCTATCATAAAATATTCCTTTACCCCAACCTTTTCATACAGCGCCCTTTTTCTTTGCGTGTCATAAGCGCGGTTGGTTGAAATAATTTCTATAATTACGGATGGTGTGCCATGTACTCCATTTTTTTGAATGATCTGCTCATCTTCCTTTAATACAACAAAAAGATCAGGTTGAACAACAGATTGTTCATCTTCAAAATATACATCAAAAGGCGCGGTCAGCAATGTTCCTTTTTGCTTGTCGTTTAAAAACTGGAACAGCAGGGTAGTAAGTTTGATCAGGATAAACTGATGCTCACGGGATGGCGATGGCGACATACTTAATTCATTAAAAATGACTTCACAACGGGTACCCTCGGGCAGCATACGGTAAACTTCAACTGCTGTAGAAGGTACTTCAGGTATATAACTCTTGTATTTATGCTGATCGTTCATGTATCTATTACCGTGTATTACAAATATAACTTATTTCTAATTAAACTATAATCGTAATGCTTTAGTTTGTAAGGCTAAAAACCCAACCAATGGGAAGTCTCGCTTTGTTTAATTAATATTTGCTATTTTTAAATTCTAAACCCACTACCCAATGAATATATTTAATATTCAAAACTTCCGCTGGCTGTTTAATGCATTCATTGCTTTCTTTATAACAGGATCATTATCTTCTTGTGTTTCCATTAGCAAAATACGATACCTGGAACCCATCGGCCCTAATAAAAATGACTGGGAGGTTAAAAAGACAAAAGATAATTATTTTTGGAATTTTTACGATTTGTCACTGGCAAAAAAAAACAATACAACCGATCCTTTAGCAGTAAATTTTGATTTTCATTTTAACGCTTTGTATTTGTGGTTTTGGGATCATCCCTGGTTTGATATTGAGATGTCCGGAGCGAACTTTATGGAAGTAAATACGGACAATTTAATTCTTAAAAAAGAGCTTGACTCCCTGAAGAAAATAAACACAAATGCAGCGACAAAACAGTCGTATAAAAAACCATCTGCGCATTTAGTGGGTGATTCTCTGCTTGTTATCGAAGATTTATCTAATTATATAAATCGCCCCGTTTCAAATCAGAGGCTATATGCCCAATATCGTCTTAAAAGGGGTGACAAACTAAAAATTGTAACAGGAAATAAAACATTAGATAGCCTATTTAACAGATATAAGTTCTTAGTTAAGGTAAAAACCCGAGTTGGATTAGCGGGTTTGGGATTGCTTGGCGGTATATAGCTTACTATCAAACCTACATTGCTTCGTTCCTCGCAATTCATGGAGAAAGGGGGTTTGCTAATTACTATATGCTATCTGTGAGGACATAGACAGCAGAGTTAAAAAGTCTCCCCTAACGGGGGAGATTTAGAGGGGGCTTAATGCGCCTCCAACCAATTCAACCCTGTACCAATCTCCACAATAATAGGTACAGTAGTTTTTATGGCGTTTTTCATGTTGTGCATAATGATGGGTTTCACAATTTCTATTTCATGGTGGGGCACATCAAACACCAGCTCATCATGCACCTGCATGGTCATGCGCGAATCGAGTTTTTTCGCTTTAAATTCGCGGTGGATATTGATCATGGCTATCTTTATCATATCAGCCGCCGAGCCCTGTATGGGCGCGTTAATGGCATTTCGCTCGGCAAAGCCGCGCACGGTTTGGTTGGCCGAATTAATATCGCGTAAATAACGGCGGCGGCCCATCAGCGTGGTTACATAACCGTTTTCGCGGGCGAAGTTCATGGTATCGCTCATGTACTGTTTGATGCCGGGGAACCGGGCGAAATAATTCTCAATAATTTCGGCCGCCTCTTTGCGCGGGATACCAAGATTCTGTGATAAGCCAAAAGCCGACTGCCCGTAAATGATGCCGAAATTTACCGCCTTGGCATTGCGGCGCTGGTTGCTGTCAACATCTTCAACCGCTATGCCATAAACATTTGCGGCGGTGGCGGTATGGATGTCTATGTTTTTCACAAAGGCATCCATCATGTTGGCGTCCTTGCTTATTTCGGCAATAATGCGCAGTTCTATTTGCGAGTAGTCTGCTGATACAATAACGTGATCTTTATCACGCGGAATAAAAGCTTTGCGCACCTCGCGCCCGCGCTCGGTACGTATAGGAATGTTTTGCAGGTTAGGGTTAGTTGAGCTTAAGCGCCCGGTTGCCGCTACCGCTTGGTTATAGCTGGTATGCACGCGTCCGGTTTTCTGGTTTACCATTTGAGGCAGGGCATCCACATAGGTTGATTTGAGTTTTTGCAGCTGGCGGTAATCGAGTATATCGCGCACAATATCGCTCTTCGCCGCGAGCGATAGCAGCACATCTTCGCCGGTTTGATATTGGCCTGTTTTGGTTTTTTTTGCTTTGGGGTCGAGCATTAGTTTTTCAAACAACACCTCGCCCAGTTGTTTTGGCGAAGCGATATTGAAGCGCACACCCGCTTTTTCGTAAACTGTTTTTTCCAGCTTGGCTATATCGGTTTCGAGGTCTTTTGAAAACTCGCGCAGGGTATCGTGGTCAATTTTTACGCCTTCATATTCAATATCTGCTAATACATAGATCAATGGGTTCTCCATTTTATGTAACAGGTCTTCTGCGCCCACCGCTTTTATTTTTGGCTCAAATATTTCTTTTAGTTGAAGGGTGATGTCGGCATCTTCGGCGGCGTATTCCTTTATCTTCTCTATCTCAACGTCGCGCATACTGCCCTGGCCCTTACCTTTGGCGCCGATTAGCTCGGTAATAGAAACCGGCTTATAACCCAAATAATTTTCGCTCAGTACATCCATTCCATGTCGCGTATCGGGGTCAATAATATAATGGGCCATCATGGTGTCAAACAGGTCGCCCTGCAGGTTAACGTCATACCATTTCAGCATTAAAATATCGAACTTAATGTTCTGCCCTATTTTACCAATAGACGCGTCTTCCAATACTTCTTTAAACTCATCCACAATCGCCTGCACTTCTTCCTGGTCAACAGGCACAGGCACGTACCATCCCTCGAAAGATTTAACGGCAAATGATAAGCCTACCAACTCGCAATTATTGGCGTCGGTGCCGGTAGTTTCGGTATCAAAACAAAAACTTTTTTGTTTTTTGAGCAGGGCGATCAGTTCGGCCCTTTTTTCTTTAGTATCCGCCAGGTAATATTGGTGCGGAACGGTATTTATGTTTTTCGACGCGCCAGTAAATTCAGGTTCGCCAATATCCTGTATATCAACCGTCATGGTGGTACGGGCGGTTGCCACGGGTTCGCCAAACAGGTCGGTTTGCACACCAACCGACTTCATTTCGGTAACGCTGAAATCATCGCCAAAAACACGCTTGCCTAATGTTCTGAATTCCAGTTCGGCAAATAAGGGTTCCAGCAGATCGCGGTTGGGGTCGCACATTTCCAGCCCGGCCTCATCCAGTTCAACTGGTACATTTAGCAGTATAGTGGCCAGTTTTTTTGATAACATGCCCTGCTCGGCATATTGTATTACATTTTCCTGCAGCTTACCTTTTAATTCATGGCTGTTGGCAATAATGCCTTCTACAGAACCATATTGTTTAATGAGTGATTTAGCCGTTTTTTCGCCAATGCCGGGTATGCCGGGTATATTATCAACCGCGTCTCCCCATAAACCCAAAATATCAATCACCTGTTCAACATGGTCAATTTCCCACTTCTCCAATACTTCTTTTACACCCAGTATTTCCATATCATTACCCATACGGGCAGGTTTGTAAATGAATATATTATCAGATACCAGCTGAGCGAAATCCTTATCAGGAGTCATGCAATACACCTTATAGCCCTTTTGTTCGGCTTTTTTGGCGAGGGTGCCAATAATATCATCAGCTTCGTAGCCATCCGAAGTAATAACCGGGATGTTAAAACCCATTATCAGCTTAAATATATAGGGAAGCGCCGCCGACAGGTCCTCGGGCATCGATTCGCGATGGGCTTTATAATCGGCAAAATCGGTATGGCGCTCGGTTGGGGCCTGGGTATCAAAAACAACGGCCATGTGGGTAGGCTTTTCTTTTTTTAATACATCCAGCAACGTATTGGTAAAACCCATTACCGCCGAAGTATTTAAACCGCCTGAAGTGAACCGCGGGGTTTTACTTAAAGCAAAATGCGCCCGGTATATCAGGGCCATACCATCTAAAAGAAATAACTTCTTCATAATTTTTTAATTACACCATTGACGGTGTCAGTTCAAAAATACAATTATGTTCGAGACAACACCAGATTTATATTAATAACGAACACTGAATTTCGAATGCCGAATAATGAAGTACTTCAACATTCGAAATTCAGTGTTCGTTATTCGATATTAGGATTTAAAAAGCCACCTTTAGTTATTTAAACGAACACCCCGGCACATGATCATTAACCATCCCCGTGGCCTGCATATGGGCATAACAAATTGTGGTGCCAAAAAATTTAAAGCCCCGCTTTTTCATATCCTTGCTAATGGCGTCGGATATAGGCGTACTGGCTATAAAATGGTTATTATAATTTATGATAGGCTTGCCCTCGGGCATAAAGCCATACAGATACTTATCGAACGAGCCAAATTCTTTTTGAACCTCAATAAACAGCTTTGCATTGCTGATAGCCGCCAGTATTTTAAGCCGGTTACGTATAATGCCCGCATCCTGCATCAGCCGCTCCACATCCTTATCAGTAAACGCGGCTACCTTATGTACATCAAAATCAGCAAAAGCCTTACGGTAGTTTTCGCGGCGGCGCAAAATAGTTATCCAGCTTAACCCCGCCTGTGCGCCTTCCAGAATTAAAAATTCGAATAGTTTTTTATCGTCGTGGGTTACCTTGCCCCATTCTTCGTCGTGGTATTTGATGTATAACGGGTCGTTACCGGCCCATGAGCAGCGTTTAATTTCTTCGGTTTTCATAAATAAGAATATTATTGATTAAATGTATAAATCTTTACTTTTATTGCAAATAAAAAGGTCATGGAAAGTTTAGCACCCAATATTTTCACTAATGATATGAAAGCAACAATCGCTTTCTATGAACTGCTTGGTTTTAAAACCACCATGTCGGTACCCGAAACCGGCGACGACCTGGTTTGGGCCATGATGGTAAACGGCGGTGTTACTATGATGTTTCAAACTTATGAAAGCCTGGCTAACGAACTGCCCGAAATATCGCGCAGGAATGGGGGATCACTTTTACTGTATATAAACCTGAAAAATATACACGGTTTTTTTGATAGCGTGAAAGATAAGGTAAGTGTTTTAAAAGGACTTGAAAAAACCTTCTATGGAGCCACTGAATTTTCGATAAAAGATAATAACGGTTATGTGCTCACCTTTGCCGAACACGAACAACAATGATAAAATTTAAACGGACCGACCATGTTAACATCTGCGTAGCACCCGAAAAGCTGGAAGAGGCGCGGGCGTTTTATGTTGATGTTTTGGGTTTTGAACCTATTCAACGACCCGACCATGTCTTCGCCACTCCGGGATATTGGTTTACCGTAGCCGGAATAGAATGGCATATTGGTGTTGAACAACCCGTAGCGCGCAGTTTTAGGCATACCGCATTCGAAGTGAATGACCTAGCTGCTGCCCGGCAGCATTTAGAGAACAATGGCATACAAATAATAGAGGAGCCGGTTATACCCAACCGCAACCGCTTTACTTTTTATGATCCGTTTGGGATCAGGATGGAGTTGCTGGAGTATAACCCTTGACCTTTTCGCTATGCCCAGGATGACAAAGGGGGAATAATCTTTTTTGTACATTTGCCACATGGCCGCTATAAAACCATCCGTACCTAAAGGAACCCGCGACTTTTCGCCTGCCGAAATGGTGAAACGTAATTTTATTTTTGATACCATTAAAGGAGTTTTCCGTAAGTATGGCTATCAGCAAATAGAAACGCCGGCTATGGAGAACTTGTCAACCTTAATGGGGAAATATGGCGATGAGGGGGATAGGCTGATATTTAAAATTTTAAACTCTGGCGATTTTTTATCAAAGGTTGATCCGCAAAAACTTACTACGCATAACTCAGTGCTCGTTACCCAGGATATTTCAGAAAAAGCCTTGCGCTACGACCTAACCGTCCCCTTCGCCCGTTACGTTGTCCAGCACCAAAACGAAATTACTTTTCCCTTCAAGCGTTTCCAGGTTCAGCCCGTATGGCGCGCCGACAGGCCGCAAAAAGGCCGCTACCGAGAATTTTTTCAATGCGACGCCGATGTGGTGGGTTCCGATTCGTTATTAAACGAGGCTGAATTTATATTGATCTACGACGAAGCCTTAAGCAGCCTGGGATTTAAAGATTTCAGCATAAAAATTAATAATAGAAAAATTTTATCAGGAATAGCCGAAGTTATAGATAAAATCGATAATATTATTGACCTGACTGTTGCCATTGATAAGTTGGATAAAATAGGTCTCGACGGTGTAATAATTGAACTGCTCGAAAAAGGGTTTACAACAGATGATATAGAAAAGCTAAAGCCGGTTATTTTATTAGAAGGTTCTAATACAATAAAGCTGCAAAGCCTGCGCGCAGCCCTGGGCGGATCGGCAATAGGTTTAAAGGGCTGCGACGAAATAGAGGAAGTACTTACCTATATAGATAACTTTAAACTGCAAAACGGAAGCGTTGAACTGGATATTACCCTGGCCCGCGGGCTGAACTATTATACGGGCGCCATATTTGAGGTTAAAACCAACGAGGCCGAAATGGGCAGCATTGGCGGCGGCGGCAGATACGACGACCTGACAGGCATGTTTGGTCTGAAAGGGCTTACAGGTGCAGGCATCTCTTTTGGCGCCGACCGTATTTATGATGTGATGGAAGAACTGGGCCTTTTCCCCGAAGATGCCAACCAAAGTACACAAGTATTGATATGCTGCTTTGATAAAGATGGTGAACTGTATGCCCTGCCATTATTACAGCAGCTGCGCGATGCAAATATTAACACCGAGTTATACCCGGCAGGCGCCAAGATCAAAAAGCAAATGGAATATGCCAATAATAAGAATGTTCCTTATACCATATTGATTGGCAGCGACGAAATGCAAACCGGCCTGCTCACCTTTAAAGATATGGCATCGGGTATTCAGCAAAAATTGACCGGTAAAGAAATTATGGCGTTGCTGACGACGAGTTTGTAGACCAAACTCCATTTTCAACCGTCATTGCGAGGAACGAAGCAATCTCTACACTTGCTAATCAAACAAGAAAAATTTTATTAAGAGTTTAAACTAAAAATAGTAAACTCTTGCCGACTGTCCTATGAAGAGATTGCTTCGTTCCTCGCAATGACGCACTAGAGACGAGTTACACCAAATCCAGCCCTGCAAAACTCTTATTCAATATCTGGCTGTTGTTTACATTGAGCCATTTATCCAGCAGCGTTGCGTAAACATCCCTGAAATCAACCTGGTATTTTAAATCGCCGTTATCCAGCTGGGTCAAATCGGGCGCATCATTAAATATGCCTGCTTTTTTTAGCTTGCCGCCAAACATAAATACATTGTTAGCTGTGCCGTGGTCGGTGCCGTTGCTGGCATTTTGTTCAACACGGCGGCCAAATTCAGAGAAGGTCATTACCAGGGTATCATCCAGTTTACCGCTTGCCTTCAGGTCCTTAATAAACGCGGCTACAGCATCGCCATAAATTTTTAACTGCC
>Ga0206969_1018_pt2 | contig 49079 bp, 30 predicted proteins | sample Alteio_BWOrgHeat_87_FD_153256 | JGI IMG/M metagenome (GOLD analysis project Ga0206969, IMG submission 153256) | Enriched cells from forest soil in Barre Woods Harvard Forest LTER site, Petersham, Massachusetts, United States -... | ecosystem: Environmental > Terrestrial > Soil > Temperate forest >... | reverse complement strand
AGGGAAAGATACATCTTCCTATCAAAAGTCTCATTACGGGCATTCTAGAGGGCAATTTTTAATTAATTAAGTTTTATCTTGGTAAAAATACTTTTTCAATTACGAATCTTACATTTTCTCTCGCTTTTTAATGATAGATTTGCTTAGTTATCGTCTTAGCCTCATGAAAAAAACTTTTCATAATAAATTGCCATATAAATATATATCAAATTATCCACTTTTTATATATTTCATGAGCAATTAAGGACTTCTAGTAATTAAACATATAATCTTTTTACGCAATTGAAATTATTACTCATATTAAAATAGATACCAATCAATCAAATAAAAATTACTCTTCTATTATGTTATCAAACTATGATTTATATTGATAAAAGCAAAAGTAATTTAACTTATAGTTTTTATATTTTTAAGTGACCTTTCATGAAATATTAACCGGTTAATTTTCAATTACCGCACAGTATCTAAAATACGTGAAAATACTTATCTAGTTTCGTGTAATTTTCATAAATTTAGCTTTGTTGCGGGAATGAAAATATACCGCTAACCGTATTATTTAAAGTTTCTACTTTTTTGCAAATTTGCTAAATTAATATTAAAGTGTTTTAATCAAGATATTATATATGAAAAAACATCTTATATTGATATTTATTTTTTTCTGTTTTTTCAGCAGACAGCAGGTGTATGCACAAAATTTTAACCTCGCAATTTACCCAACTATTATCAGGATAGATTCCTTGCCTGATTCTACAATCTTACAGCCTATTACGATTGAAAATTTAGCAGATAACGATATTAATTTAAAGATAATCTTTAGGCCTTTTAGCGCTTCATCTGCGGATAATGGCCAGCTTCAATATGAACCTGAAAATACATCTTCCGAGTCTTTTTTGAAAAAGCACGTTTATCTGTTGGCTCAAAATAAAAAGATTTCAGAATTTACTCTTGGAGCACTTAAACATAAAAAGCTTCAATTATCAGTTAATATTCCTTCTGACCAGCAATCTTTAGATTACTATTTTTCAGTCTTATTTATTGGGCAAAATGGCCCAAATTCTTCACAATCTATTGTTGGGCAGGCAGGCGGAATAGGCATGAATGTAATTCTTTCAATTGGACAAAAAGGCATAACAACCGGTAAAATAGACGACTTTAGTACTCCAAGCTTTTTAAATTATGGTCCTGTCCAATTTAGCCTACTTCTTGAAAATACAAGCAGCCATTATATAGAACCCACAGGCTCGATTAAAATTAGCGATATGTTTGGTCAAAACATAGGCAAAGTAGAACTTTTACCCCAAACTATTTTATCTAATTCTTCAAGATATTTAGTAGATAATAGGCAGAATTCTTTAAAAAACAATACAATTTCAGGCACACATGGATTTGCAATTTGGCCTCAAAAATATTTATTTGGATTTTATACAGCATCGCTTACTATCTCGTTATCGCAAGGAACACCACCTCTTGAAAAAACTGTACATTTTCTCGCTGTGCCTATATTTCCACTTACACTTCTTTTACTAGGATTAATAGTATTAATAGGTATATATCTTAGAGTAAGAAAGAGGCGTATAAAGTAGCTGTAAATATTAATTACTATATGATTTTGTGTTAAGATAGAATTTGAAAAAAAATCTTAGGATTATTTTATATATGGCCGTTAATTAAGGCTTTATTGTATAATTTTAATTCTATCACTTATCAACTCCAGATGATAAATCGAAAACCTCTCTTTTTACCAGGTTCATTTTAAACAACATTCTTTTAAAGATGAAGTATTTATATAGTATTATTATATTGGATAAAAATTAGGGTATTGGGATTATTTTATTTCTACTTTTTTTCATTTTACTTATAAAGTAGTTAATCAACCTCAAAACAACAATAGACTAAAAGTTATCAGTTTTAATAGGGTAAAATTGGCTTATTTGAGTATTTTGACTCCACGTTACTCTAATGAAAAGTATAAAAGTATAACATTTTTCTTCGTAAAATAATTGTGGAATATATACTCTAGGTTATTGACATAACACCAATGATTATTCTAGTCTATCTATAGACAATCAAGCTGTGAAATAATCCGTATAATGTGTATAATCTCGAACCTAGCTAAGGATGATACGTTAATACAAGATGTGAAATTTAAATGATTAAACTTTTCATTCATAACTATAAGATATTATTATTTTTAAAACTTTTTTAAGTATATATTATTGATTTTCATACTAATGATGCTTAGAAAACAAATATTTAAATTGCAGCACTTATAGCAAATTTATGGATTTATTAGATATATTTAAAGAATATTTATATAAGAAGTATAATTCGTCACCTCTCACTGTCAAGAATTACACTGCAGATGTAGCACAGTTTATACGCTGGCAAAATGAGCTTACTGGAGATTTTAACCCAGTTTTGATTTCTTCCCAGACCATCGAGAACTATAAGAAGCTCAAAATAAGCTTGAATAATAATCAAGCGATATCTGCCCGATCATTGGATCGTCATCTTTCTTCACTCAGAAAGTTTTTTGATTTTTTAAGGGTAGCGGAACTTATAGAATCAAACCCTCTTGAAAAATCTCTGATACAAAAAACTCATGAAGATGAATGGAAAATCAAAGAATTTAAAGATTTCCTTTTCACGGCTGGAGCGTCAGATCTTACTATAAAAAACTATATCAATGATATACATTACTTCACAAGGTGGTGTCAGGAAACATTAGTCTCGAAACAAAATTATATAGTGAGCACAAATGTACCCAGTCTTATAAATTCGGATATAATTGAAGATTATAAAACGAGGCTCACGGATATAGCCGGATTATCACCGCTAACGATTAATAGAAAATTGTCATCTATTAGAAAATACTGCGACTTCGGACAAAGAAATGGAATTTTGAAATCTTTTGACAATATCTCAAGTAATCTTAAAATAACAAAAGATAATGAAAATATATCAACTATTGGACTTGATGAGCTCGAAAAAATACACAAAGAAACAGAACTTGCCCCTCTTGTTTATTCACATTTCCCTCCTCTAAGACTCCTTCAAAAACTGATTTTTAATCCTTATCGCACATTAGAAGACAAAATAGCCCTTAAAATTTCCACGTTACCGGGTTTTAAAAAGAATTTGACCATGGATGAGAAAAATGAAACTCAAGCTGCCAAAAAATCGATTATTCATAATATTCCCAAGGAGTTCTATGCCCCTCATAAAATCTCAATTGCAAATTTTCCATTATGGAAAAGGATGGTTTTCCATATTAAACACACTAGACCAGAATGGTATAAAAGATATCGAAAACTATCGTTTTCTCATTATTTTCATGCTGCACTGTTAATAATTTTTGCCGTTTCAATTGGAATTGTTTTATATCAAAAGTTTTTTTTCAAACCCTCAATAAATCCTCTCTTGGCAGCAGCTTTTAGCCGTACATTATCCTTTCAAGGAAAGCTGACCGATGCGCATGATAATCCAATTACAAATACATCTGATATACGATTTGGAATTTATAATGATCAGCTAGCTTCAGGGTCCGCCCTTCTGTGGCAAGAAGTGCAATCTGTAACTCCTAATAAAGACGGCGATTTTTCAATCAAATTAGGAACACATAATCCTATTCCTAACAGTATTTTTGAGCAAAACAAGACTCTTTATTTAGGTCTTACTGTTGGAAGCGGAACGGAACTTTCACCTCGTCAGCACTTAGCCGATGTTAATTACGCTACAAATTCAGATTTTTTGCAGGGAATGGCACCAATTACACAGTCACAAGGAACAAATAATGTAATCTTAGCGCTTGATTCTTCAGGAAATTTGACAATCGGCGGAAGTGCAAATCCAACTTTTGAAGCTGCAGGTGGACAATTTAAATTATCAGGGCAACCCTTACTTCTCTCAACAAATATCGGATCGAATGGTGATATTCAACTTGTTCCCGATGGCTTGGGACAAATTGATATTCAAGCCCCTCTAAAAAATACAAGTATTAATAACAATATTCCAAGTGCCAGAGGATCGGTCGAAGTTGATGACCTTTTCTCTATCCTGGCAACCTCAAGCGGTCAATCCGCATTTACCATTGATCAAACCGGTTTTGGTCCATTAATTAGCGCTTCAACTAGTGGTATTGCTAAATTCACTGTTGATTTCACAGGTGGAATTACGAATGGAACATGGAATGCTAATGCTATCTCTTCGCAGTACGGAGGAACTGGTGCTAATCTCGGTAGCGCACTTCAAGGGTATATTCCCTACTTTTCCGGAACAGGAGTTATGTCTGCTCTTGCAGCAGGAAGCTCAGGGCAATGCTTGATAACAAACGGTGTAGGCTCAAATCCTACTTGGGGTGGCTGTGGAAGTGATTCTCCGTGGACGTCTAGCAATGGAGCTTTGTATCCGATAAATTCAACTGAAGATTTTTTTGTGGGAGGACAAGCCACAGATTCCGCGAAATTTTCGATTTTAGGTCTCGATACAGGCACGCCCATGGTAAAAGTCACGACTAACTCAGGTGATAATGCATTATTTTTCACAGCAGATGGAACACTTGGCACCACTAATAATCAAATATTAACGCTAGGAAATTCTTCAGGATATGATACAACCGGAAATATTTTAATAAACCCGAATGGAAATGGAGATGTAAGCATTGGAACCACTACAGTAGCTAACAAACTATATGTTACTGGTACTTCCAGCTCACAAGCTACTGCTTTAATCGAAAATGCTGATTCTGGCTCAAGCAATGTAGTTCTTGATTTAAAAGATGGTGCTCTAACACCTGGACAAGACAACCGCTTTATTAATTTCCTTGATGGAAATGGAGATATTCTGGGAAAAATTAAGGGTAACGGTTCATCCAACTCCTTAACCTATGATACAAACGGTGGAGACTTTGCGGAGTACTTTAAAAAGGATAATCCGGATGAAGTATTTGGGCCGGGAGACTTAATCTGTTCAGGGCAAAACGGCGGCGCCACAAAATGTTCTGCACAAAATTCTACAATACTGGGGGTATACTCGACAGATGCAGGCTTCGTGGGTACAGGATTACATGAAGATGACCCTTCATATGTATTAGTTGGTTTGATAGGACAGCTACCCGTTACTGTTTCAACGGAAAATGGTAATATTCACCCGGGTGATATGATAACCGTATCAAACCTAACTGGAATAGGTCAAAAAACTACACAGGCTGGACAAGTAATAGGAGTGGCACTTGCCGAATATGACAATAATTCGCCCGGAACAATTCCAGTACGCGTAAATGTTTCCTGGTATGATCCGCAAGCCGACATAAATGCAAGCGGAAATTTGACTATTATAGGCACTGAAAGCAATAACCCTGTATTATCAAATAAGCCAACAGCACAATCCTCACAAAGTGCAAATGCTGCCGACTCATCAAACAATTTCGTAATTCAAGATGCCTTTGGCAATATCATAAATACGGTCGGTGCATTTTCGCAAGCAACGGTTGCAAATCTAAAGGTAGGCGCAGTGGGTGCAATTCAAATTGCAACAAATTCACTTTCAGTCACAACCGATTCGGTTACAATTGCCGGTAAAAGCCTCTCAAGCTACATAACCGATACAATAGGACAATTTAATAAAAATTCATTTGTATCTCCGCTTGTTTCAACGAGTGAACTTCAAACCAACATAATTTCGCCATTAAGTGATGGAAATATAACAATAGATATCGGAGATTCTCAAAATGCATCAAATTCCGCGGGAAGACTTATCATAAAAAATCAACAGGATAAAGAAATTGCATCAGTGGATTCCAATGGAAATGCTAGTTTTAGCGGACAACTTTCAGCGTCAAGTTTTCAGACAAATATTGCAACTATCTCAGGAAATCTTGCAGCCCAATCGGGACAAATAAATAATTTAAATGTTCAACAATTTAATACGAGCGGGGACGCGACTATTTCGGGAACTCTTCATACTAATAATATTATTGCCGATAGTATTCAGGGACTCGACCAAAAAGTTTCAGACATTGTAAAAACTATTACTTCAACTCCTCCAGCAGATGCTGATCAATCTCTGCTCTCACCGGTAGTATCAAGCAGCGGAAATCAAATCAGTCAAAATCAGCCACCCATCAGTGGAAATCTTGACATTTTGCAGCCCAATTTTTCCAACCAATATGATATTTCAAGCATTTCCGCAGAATTTGCTCTTGTTTCTGAAAATCTTTTATCCCTTGGAACGGCTACTTTTAATGAGCTAAGCGTTGCGGGTTCACTTTCATTAGGAACGACTCTGACATTTAATGGAAGCTCAATTAATACTCTCGGGGTTGACTTGGAAATCAATCCCTTGCGGCAAGGAAACATCTCATTCCTCGGCGGACTGATTAAAATGGACACTGACGGAAATTTGGAAGTTTCCGGAAATGCATCATTTGCCCAAGATGTAACAGTTAAAGGGGTACTCGGCGCTAACTACATTTCACCACTTGGAGATCAAAATATAAACATTGCCCTTAATTCCCAAACAAATTCTGCGCAAAAATTCCAAATTAAAAATGCTTCAGGATCAGCCGTACTAGCTGTTGATCAGTCAGGAAATATATCAGCTTCGGGATCAGGTACGTTTGCGAAATTGAATTTTAATCTTGTTCAACAGGCACTTGCGGTTTCAGACACGGAATCTGTGGCCACTGGTTCTGCCGGAACTGCAATCTTGAAGAGATACCACACAGAAATTACGATAGATAACTCCAGCGTCACGGATAAATCTCTGATTTACATTACCCCCGTTGGTGATACTCAAAACATGGTTATCTCACTTTTGAGGCAAATTCCCGGCCAGTCATTTACCGTAGGAATCTCGAGTCCCATCACAAAAGACATTTTGTTCAACTGGATTATTGTAAATTAATCAAATTGAATGATAAACCGTGATTCTAATATCTCAAACTACCCTATTTTTAGCTCTTTCGAATTAGTAAGTAATAAATATGTATCTAACACTTAATCCATTAAGTAGTAATAGATATTAGATTGTATGTATCATTAAATATCAAATAATATCTTTATATAAATCAGTATACAATTAAGTCTTATCAAATTGTTGCCAATTATACATATATATATGTATCTATTATTCAAATGCATTCTGCCAAAACAGCAGCTTAGCTATCAGACTTGTGCTTGAGGGAAAACTTATCTTGAGTTAATGCGAAGGATTCCGAAACTGTTTGACACCAGAATTTTTCCTGGACATGTTTTCAATTATTTTGCAAAGGTCCCTATATATACTGAGACTCAAAGGAATCCGAACTATAAATAACAAGCCAACGTCCAGACTATTATCTTGCACACTGCAGAGAAAAACAATTTAGCACTTTTTTTGAAGTTTAATTTTTAAAAAAATCATTAGAAAACAAAAGTGTAATCAAATTAAATATAGGATCCTATTAAGAAAGAGTTAATTTATCAATGTAATTTTAATTTTTATTAGCAAATTATTGCACTTGACATCATATTATTTTTTCTGTTAGAGTAAATAATATGGAAGAAAATACTCTTGATGTTGCAGAGGTTATTGGATACCTGAAAAATGTTTCATTTGTACTTACTACCTTTATTCTTTTTATTTTCCCTGTCTTTTTTCTAACTAATACCACAGACTTTTTTGTGGTTCCCAAACAAATCCTTATTATTGTAGGCACTATACTATTATTAGTTCTTTGGGGAATACGAATTCTCCTTGAAAAGAGATTGACATTTATATCAAATCCATTTAACCTCCCGATTGTAATTTTTGGAGTTGTAGTTCTTGTTTCATCAATCGCAGCCTATATGGGATACTCAGGTCTTCCGTTCCAACTCAATTATGACTCGCTCATGCAGTCTATCCCGGTAATTGCAGTCCTTTTCTTATATTTTTTAATCATAAATACCTACACTGCAAAAGGTAATTTCACTGTCGGATTATCGGCACTATCAGGAGGTGCAGTACTCGCTTCAATTATCGCAATTCTTTATAATTTTAAGATATACGTACTTCCGTTTCCGAGTATCCAAACTCAGTATTTTAATACGTTTGGCTCAGCGATACAATTTTTACTTTATGTTTTTCCTCTTCTACTTTTATCTGTCTTTTATATCAGGAAAAATGTTAAAAATGTTGAAAAAACTACAATTGCTCTTCATGCCGTAGGAGCAATTTTCATGGGACTCGGGATACTTGCGGTTATCTATCAAATCATTACCTTGCCACAGAAACCAATCCTTTTACCGTATCTTCATGGCTTTCAAATAGCTTTGGCGTCTCTATCGCAGGATTCTCAACGACTCATCGGGTCATTTCTTTTGGGCTCAGGATACGGAACTTTTCTGACAGATTTTTCCCGGTTTAGAAGTCCTATTTTTAACCAGAATACAGTTTTATGGAATGTTCCGTTTTCGTACTCCTCCTCATATTTCCTGGAACTCATCGCAACGACCGGAGTTCTTGGACTACTTTCCTATATCTTCATTATAATTAAAATTGTTAAAACCCGCGTACGCCGCGTTAATCCACTCTTTATTACACTTCTTGTAACTTTCGGTCTGAGCTTTTTCTTGCCTTTTGCATTTTCTCTTGTATTTTTACTTTTTACTTTGCTAGGTTTTTACGCAGCATTCCTTAATATTGATGGAGATAAAAATGTTTCAGAGGTTATTCTTTCTCTGGTAGCGTTAAAAAATGGATTATTTACCATGCAAGAAACAGACGCGCATCTTCAAGGAAGAAAAACAGAAGGCAAACTCCTTCCGGGGATAGTACTTACTATAATTATCATTTTTGGGGCCTTTATTGGATACTGGACAATTCAATATATTCGATCAGATATGACTTTTGCTGAAAGTCTCTCAAGAGATTCGCTCAATTCAGGACAAAAAGCATACACTCTACAAATTCAAGCTCTTCAGACATATCCTTTCCGAAGTGACTATTATCGAGTATATTCGCAGGTAAACTTTGCCTTGGCAAATTCACTTTCTAATTCAGTTCCAAAAGGTTCAAAACCGAGCACGCAAGTTCAGCAAACAGTTTTGACACTGCTGCAGCAAAGCATAAATAGCGCCCGTGCCGCGACAACTCTTGCGCCACTTACCGACGTAAACTGGGAGAATCTTGGTCAAGTGTACCGAAATCTTATTAATGTCGGACAGAATGCGGATCAATTCGCTATTGCCTCTATGAACCAAGCAATTGTTTTAAATCCTTCAAACCCGCTCTATTATATAGAGCTTGGCGGTATTTATTACCAGCTTGGACAGTATGACTTGGCCGCCAATGCCTTCCGCCAAGCAGTTAATTTAAAACCTGACTTTGCAAACGCCTATTATAATCTGGGTCATGCTCTGCAACAAAAAGGAGATCCTCAAGATTTACAAACTGCCTTACAAGAATATCAAACAGTTCAACAATTGGTACAGAATAATTCGGCTAGCTACAAGCAAATTACTGATGAAATAAATGCTTTGAATAAACAGATATCGAATCAGGGAAATAAGACTGCTGCACAGAATCCTGCTTCTCAGACTGGTGGAACCGCGCAAAATCAACCTCCACTTCAAGTAGCCAATCCAACACCAATTCAAAACACTAAGCTCCCGGGTAAACTACCTGGCCCACCCCCACCTGCCACAACTTCTTCCCCAGCTCCAAGCCCAACCGGAACACCGGCAGCAACTCCCACACCTGCACAGTAAATTGATATAGGAATAAGTTGTAAGTTAAAAACTAGAGCTTTATAATCGTGCCATTATAAGCAGAGTTGAAGGAATTTTAAACCAATTCATCAAGCAATTTTAATCTATTCAGATTATCCGTCGACTATTCCGTATTGGAATTAAAACCATTTTTTGAAAATTAGATGAGGCTTGTATGGAGCATTACACAGTTGATGAGGCTTTACCCGATATTCTACAACGCGAACATTTATCTCATGGAAGAAGAAGAAACCTTCAAACAAGTATAAGACGACCTGCATCAAAAGGAGGAAATAATGATCCGGTTTCAATTATAACTTTACAACTAAGTATGATTCTGTATATCTTCTGAAAATCCTTACAGTATTGACGCGCCACCACTGGATACGATATTAACTCGTGTTGTTGGGATAGCTATCGATCCCGTTATTACGAAACCTGCTGGCCTCTGTCCTATTACTGATTTTGTAAGTAAAGATTCATATAAATGACTGATCATTATGGATAGACGCAGTATTAAATCTTAAAAGTAGAGATATTTCTGACTACGTTACATTTGGCTTATCACCAAGTGAGGACAAGCTCGAGTAAAATCAATAAGAGTAATCTTTGAAATGCAAGGAAAAGATCTACCTATTTATGTTATCTCTGGCACACAACTATATTTACCTGAAAAATAAATTCATATCTATCCTAAGGTAAATAGCTCATCGGGTTTACGTTTCCTCCCGGAGCGCGAATTTCGAAGTGAAGATGAGGACCGGTGGTACGACCCGTAAGCCCTGAGTAGCCAATTAATGTACTCCCCGCAGAAACACGCTGACCAGGACTTACGACAATAGCGGAAAGGTGTGCATAGGCAGTTGAAAATCCATTGTCGCCTTTAATTACAATATATGTTCCATATCCGGTATTGTAGCCGGTAGGATATGTTGCCGCGACCACGCCGGTTTGAGCTGCAACCAGCGGCGTACCAATTGGCATTCCTATATCAATACCGGGATGATACCAGGAAAATCCTTGATTAAATGTCCCATGAGCAGGCCAAACAAATCCACCTGCAGTAGGAGAGCTTCCCTCAGGAATTTGAGCGTAGTATTGAAGACCTTCTGTAGGCGCGCTATACTGTGGTGTTGCTTTTTCTTCAGGCTTAACTCCACCCGGAACAATAATTTCTTCACCTACAACAAGAGAAAACGTTTGAGGATTGGCAAAATCATTTCCTGGGAAGTCGGCAATTGGTTGAGCGTCGACTCCGTAAGTCTTTGCTATTGTATAAATCGTATCCCCACTCTCAACCTTGTGAGAAATTCCTGTAACGGGCAAAATCTGCAGATCATCTCCCACATTAATTGAATCATCAGTTAAGTTATTTGCCCATCGAATAGTGTCTTCTGAAATCCCAAATTTCTTAGCAATTGTACTCACCGTGTCACCATTCTGTACCGTATAACTTATGGTCTTTGTTCTGACATTATCGATGTGCGTCTGAAATACATCGTCAGACTGTAAATCGGCAGGAGTCGTTGCAACTTCTTGGGCAAACGTGAGGGAATTTTTATTTTGTGAAAACGGGTTGGAGTCAGAAATAAAAGGAGATGCAATAATACCTACTGTCAAAATTACGAGTACACTAATATGCAAAAATATCCGATTGCTTCTCCCCCGCTTAATTAATACACTTTTAACGACCGTATTTTTCCGCTTTTCAAATTGGGAAGAAAAACCGTACCCTTTTTCTTGAATATATTGTTTAAGAAAGATAATGAATTCTTTAAATTCGGCAAAAAACCATGATAAACCGGAGGCATGTCTAGGGGCCCGAGATGAATTACGCCATCGTTTTATAAAAAACGCCATAAAAAGTATAATCTATTAAGTATTATGTATAAAGTATGATCAGGAATAAATTCTTTTTCTCAATACTTAATACTTATCTCTTTATACTTGATTAGTCTTTACCCAGATTATCTAAAAATTCTTTATTGCTATCAGTTTTAGATATGCGCTCAATCAAAACATCCGTCCTCTCATCTGGTCCTAAAATATCCATCATGCGTCTAACTGTAACAATTTTTGCCAAATTTTGCGCGCTTACTAACAAATGTTCCTGTCGAGTGCCGGATTTTTCAATATTAATTGCAGGATAAATTCTCCGTTCGGCCAAACGGCGGTCCAAATGAAGTTCCATATTTCCCGTACCTTTAAATTCTTCATAAATTAAATCGTCCATTCGGGAACCGGTTTCAACAAGGGCCGTTCCGATTATCGTGAGCGATCCTCCCTCTTCACAATTTCGTGCGGCACCAAAGAACCGTTTCGCAGGATAGAGGGCGGCAGGGTCGAATCCTCCCGAAAGAGTCCTTCCGGATGGATCAATTGCTAAATTGTATGCACGTGCAAGACGCGTAATGGAATCAAGAAGAATAACAACATTTTTACCCATTTCAACTAAACGCTTTGCCCGATCGAGGGCAATTTCTGCAATTCTAGTTTGGGTTTCGGGTGCTTCGTCAAAATTTGAAGCAACTACTTCTCCTTTAACGCTCCGGGAAATATCAGTTACCTCTTCCGGTCGCTCACCGATTAAAGCCGCCATCAGATGAACGTCAGGAAAATTTGCAGAAATTCCGGTTGCAATATCTTTTAATATAGTAGTTTTACCCGCTTTTGGAGGAGAAACAATCATTCCCCGTTGCCCAAACCCGATAGGGGCAACGAAATCAATGATTCGGGTCGATAAAGGTATCTTTTTAGTCGCCAGAATCAGTTGTTTATTGGGGTAGATAGAAGTTAAATCTTCAAAATACGGCCGACGCGTGGAAGTTTCGGCTTCTACTCCATTTACTTTTTCAATCTTGAGTAAACCGTAATACCGTTCATTGTCTTTTGGAGGTCTACCTTGTCCTTGTACCAAGTCCCCAGGTCTCAGCCAGAAACGCCTAATTTGTGAAGAAGATATATAAATATCCCGCTCAGAAGGCCGGAATTTAGGACGCAAAAATCCATGTCCCTCATTCATGATATCAAGAATTCCGGAAACTTCTTCAGTATTGCGTTCATCCCCTGTTACTTCACTATTCGAAGGATAGCTGCGACTTGAATGCTCCTCACCGTTTGCGGGTACAACCTGTGGCTCCATTGCTGAAGCTTCAGATACAGGATCGGCAGATTTCTTTGTTTGACGTATCATATGAAAAATAAAATTGGCCCCGATTCTATCAGGGTTGGGTTAAATCAATTAACACAGATTTGTGCAGATTTTCTCGGATTTAAATATCGGTCTAAATCAGCTATTTATCTGTGAAAATTTTCTTTAAGGAGAACACATCGTCTCGGGTTAATTCAAAACATTACTATTAGATATGAAACTTGTAAATATTTGAAATGAGACTACCCTTGCATTAAATCACATTGAGTGCTACTTTGTCAAGTAAGCGCATTGACTCATCAGGGCCATTGCATTCTAAATTTGACAAACGCTCCAGCTTCCTGACACGATAGATATTGTCTAAAGATATCAATCACAGGAAAGAAGGAGCGTTATGTTGTATAAGTATACCGTATTATCGGAGAAATGTGCACACTCAAAAATATTCTCAGTAAAACCAGAACCATTAACAACTCTTTGGTTTCTGCTACATGAAATTCCTGATCCCAGAAGGCCTCAAGGAAGACGTCATGATTTACCAATTGTACTTACACTTGCAATTCTTGCGTTGTGTTCAGGACACCTTTCCTATGAAGCTATGGAAGAATGGTGCCACAATTATCAACAAGAGCTGAGAACACAAGTACCATTTCTCTCAGGACACACTCCTGATGCAGCAACGTTTCATCGAGTATTTTCAAAAATTAATACTGATGTGCTCGAAGAAATTCTGGGAGAATGGCTTCAGAAGGTTACCCCCTTGCAAAAAGGAGAAGGAATAGCGCTTGATGGGAAAAGTATTCATGGAGCAGGAGTCCATTTAGTTGCGGCATTTGCCCATGTTGCCTCAACTGTTCTTTTTGAACAGGGAACAGATATCAAAGGGAAAGAACTAGTAGTTGGGCCTGAGGTATTAAAGAAGATAACGATAAAAGACCATATCGTAACAGGAGATGCGCTCTTTGCACAAAAATCACTCTGTGAACTCATTAAAAGCCGTTATGGAGGGTATGTATTTCGAGTAAAAGGAAATCAAGATACCCTTGAAAAGGAGATAAACCTTTTCTTTCAAGATCCTCCATGGGGGATTTCTGTCAAAACTCATAGAACCGTAACTCGATGGAAAGGGAGAAAAGAAATACGAATAGTAGAAGTATCAGAGGATCTTGTCAATTATCTTTCCTGGCCGGGTCTTACGCATGTATGGAAACTCACAAAGCACGTCACCATAACAGGTAGAACAACGACTGAGGAATCTGTAGGTATAGCACGAATCCCCCAAAACCTTTTAAAAGATGTATCAGTTGAGAAAAAAATTACAGAAAGTATCAGGGGACATTGGAGTATTGAAAACAGATTGCATAGACAACGCGATACTGTGTTTCATGAAGACCATGCAACAATAAGATGCGGAAATGCTCCTCAAACGATGGCTATTTTACGTAATCTTGTAACAAGTGTGTTCCATTTAGGAACAGTGAGATCTTTCCCAAAAGCTCAACGGCGATTTGCAGCAAAACCGTACGAACTATTTGCTTTTTTAGGACTTACTGATGTTCAAAAACAATTCTCATATGCATAAATTATCCTAAAAAACCAGAAGTATTCTCCTCAACTCTTCTAAAAAAAGCGTTTCTCTTCCTGTAACCCTAATATATAGAGAATGCAATGGCCCTGATTGACTCATTAGAAATCGCACCATAGTATCATCGTTTAATCATGGATAATTCGCACCATTGATTGGAGGTGATATTATTAAAACTAAAGTAGCCAAAGAGTACCTAAAACAACTTAGAAGGCGGTATAAAAAGGCAAGAAAAAGCGAGAAGACAATCATACTTGATGAATTAACAAAAACTGCGGGATATACTCGTAAACACGCGATTCACCTTCTGTGCGGAACCTACAAGCATAAATGGGGAATGATTCAACGTCCTCGTAAAATGATATATACCGTTCGTGATGCTGCAATTCTTGAAAAGATTGCAGATCTTCTATCCTGGATTAATTCTAAAAGATTACAGCCTGCAATTCCGGTTGCTCTCGATCAGTTATCGTGCCAAGGAGAGTTGTTGATAACAGAAGAAGACAAGAAACGCCTTGTAAGTATTAGTTCTGCAACAATTGATCGACTCCTAACCCGATACCATAGGTGACCAAAAGGTCATGGCCATTCATATACCAAACCGGGAACTCTTCTGAAAAGTATGATACCAATACGCACCTTCTCTGAATGGAATGAAAACAAGGTAGGATTTGAGGAAGTAGACCTTGTTGGACATGATGGAGGGAATGTATCAGGTTTCTTTGCCTGGACTCTTAATTTTGTTGATGTTAAATCATGTTGGACAGAGCAAGTTGCCGTCCGCACCAAAGCTCAACAATATGTGTTTGCAGGAATTGAAAGAATTAGGGGAAGGTTACCCTTCCCCCTTCTTGGTATTGATTCAGACTCAGGATCTGAATTTATCAACGATCAACTATACCGGTATTGTATCACAGACAAGATTACCTTTACTCGAGGCAGACCCGGAAAGAAGAATGATAATCCATATGTTGAACAGAAGAATGATTCCATTGTGAGGCGCTGGATAGGATACGGAAGATACGATACACAGGAGCAAGTCAATATTCTTAATGAATTCTATGAAGTATTAAGGCTTTACACCAATTTCTTTCTGCCTGTTCAGAAACTTGAAAGGAAAGAAAAGGTTGGAAGCAAAGTTCGTAAGATACATGATAAAGCAAGAACACCCTACCTACGTGTACTTGATGCAGAAGATGTACCGGATGAATCAAAAGAGAAACTAATCGAACAATACAAGACATTAAATCTGGTCTTGCTTAAAAGAAAGCTTGATACTATTCTTAGGAGATTAAAACCAACATTATTTGAGTAAGATTTATTGGTGATTAAACGAATGACTCAGGGTGCGAATTATTCATGATTAAATACGGTAAGCGGTAAAAAATTGGAAAATTAATGTCCGGTAGTGTAAAATACTATTTCACTTTTACTCCCCGTTGAAGCTGTTATATCTAATGCGTATTGTGTATCGGGTGCAAGCGCTGAAGGAATGGTAAACACAATCTGCGTATCAGTCCATGAAGTGATAGTGCCCGTTGCGACTACATGTGGGTATGTATCATAAAACGAAATAGATCCAGCCGCTGAACCAAATTGCCTTCCGGTAATGGTTATTGACGTACCGTTGTAACCACCAGAAGGAGTAATTGCATTCGCATCTGAAAATTGCGGTTGACCTTGAACACAGTGATAAGTGACTTTGTTACTCATGGTATTATCGCTTCTCACCACAGCAACAAGATAATCAGTATTACTGCCAAAGGTCGGCAATGTTGTTTTAATTTGTGTATCAGACCAACTTTGAATTGGAGCTCCTCCCACAGCTTGTCCTGATGTTGTAAAAACCTGGACGCTTCCTTGACTGGTTCCAAACCCTGAACCATTTATCGTCACACTATCACCATAATTCCCTGTTGCAGGAGTAATGTTGTTAATCTGAGTTGAACTAACTCCACTAGGCGTTGGAGTAACAGATGGCGTAATAGTTGGTGTAGGAGTAGGTGTAACAGGATTTAAAGTACTTAATCCTAAATCATGACACCAGCTAATTTGCCCTCCAACAACTACGATGGCATTATCCCATGCAGCTATTAACCCATTCGTATTCTGATTATTAATTGTATCGTCCTCAGTCGTACCTTCACCGACACATCCGCCTTGTTTAAAAACTCCTTGATCTCCTGCAAGATATGCCATTACTCCATAAGTACCAGGTGTAACGTTACTGAAAAATACCCATCCATCCTGCCCGTTCAAATTAGCCGAGTTTATCGTCTGATAAACGGTCGCACCACTCTTATCAGTCAATTTAACGGTTGCGCCGTTGATATAATTACCATAAGGTGCTCCTTGATCTGTAACATTGCGGATTCTAAGTCCAATCGTTCCGACATTTGCTGGTTGATTCAATCCCAAATCATGACACCAGCTAATTTGCCCAAGCGCGACTGAAACCGTATTGTCCCACGCAGCAGTCAATCCATCAGTATTAGAATTGGTAATCGTAGCATTGTTGGTTGGACCGCTACATCCACCTTGTTCCCACAGCCCTTGATAGCCTTTTTCATAAGCCGCAACGCCATAATTTCCCGCGGGAACATTTTCAAATGTAACCCATCCGTCTTGATTGTTAACAGCAGATGTGGTTGCGGTTTGAACAACGGTGTTACCTGTTGTATCGAGTAATTTCACTGTAACGCCGTTCATAAAATTACCGGTATCTTTTCCATTACTATCCAATTGGTGCACTCTCAGCTGAACTTCTCCACTTGTTGGAATTAATTCCAATCCTAAATCGTGACACCATGTGGTTTCATTGGTCGTTACAGAAACATTGTTATCCCATGCGGCAATATTTCCTTGAGTATATGAATTTGTAGCTGTTGCGTTTGTAGTCGTACCTGAGCCCGTACATCCGGCTTGTTTCCAAACTCCTTGGTAACCATTTTCGTAGGCAACTATTCCATAAGTCGCACCACCCGGGACATTATTTAAAATAACCCAACCGTCTTGACCGAGAATAGCTGATGACGTTGCAACCTGATATTTATTCTGTCCTGAGGGATCCAATAACTTAACAGTCACTCCATTAAGATAGTTACCTGTTGCACCGTTTGTGTTAAATTCACGAATTCTCAACATGACTCGGCCAAATTGTTGCGTTAAGCCCAAATCGTTACAGAATGTAGTTACTCCTCCCATGACTGTTATATTTGGATTCCACGCTGCATTTGATCCGTCAGTATTTTGATTATTAATATAGGAATTCATAGTATAAGCTCCAACACAATTCAATTCATTCATATACCCATCATACCCTGGTGCATAAGCAAGTAAACCATAATTTCCGGCCGGAATATTATTTAGAAATACCCATCCATCCTGCCCGTTTGAACTACCTGAAGTCGTTGCTTGATATACAATTTGTCCAAGAGTATCGGTAAGTTTTACAATCGCCCCATTGATGTAATTAATAACACTGTACCCAGCTTGGGTTCCGAGTTGTATAAAAGGAATTCTGAAATACAGGTTACCTAAATTATTCTTTTGCAATCCCAAATCATGACACCAAGCGATTTGATTTGATGAAATTGTCACCGGACTGTCCCATGCTGCTATAAATGTTGCTGTATTTGGGTTGTTAATTGTATTTGTCGAACCTGAAGAATTACAACCACCTTGCTCCCATACGCCTTGATAGCCTGATTCATATGCCATTAAGCCATATGTACCGGTCAAAACATTATTAAAGGTAGCCCATCCGTCCTGACCATTTACATTTTGAGATGTTTGCGTTTGATATACAACATTTCCGGCCTGATCGGTAAGTTTTACAGTTGCGCCATTAACATAATTACCATCAAACGCTCCTGATGAATTCATTTCTCGGACTCTTAATTCCAAAGTACCGGTTCCTTGCCCGGTTGACTGGAAGTTAGCAGTTACTGTTGAATCAGACGAAGGTGTTTGATACTCATGAAGTTGAGCTCCATTATCTGACCAGGAACTAAACTGATAATTTGTTCCGTTGAGCGTTTCGACAGAATCCGCATTGAGTAACCATTTGTATCCGACAACTGATTGAATAGTATATGGAGTAGTTTGTGGAACTCCATTAACGGTAATTCCTAAATTGGCAGGAGATGTGGCAAAGGTAATATTTGCAATATTCGGTTGAATCGTTTTAGTAACTGTTGTTTGCAGTCCATGAGAATTTGTAACAGTTAAGTCGATTTCATAAGATGAATTTATGGAAGGCTCTCCTGTGTTGGGAATCGAGGTTGTTGGAATCGTAAATGTCCCTGACATAGCACCTGAAGAGGTGGCAACGATTTGGACAAGTGAATTATTATGATACAAGATAGTCCATGAATAAGCGCTTGCCGGCAATGTCCCGTCGAGTGAATCAGTTGCCGATCCGGAATAGGAAATTTGTTGTCCATCATTATACGTAGTTCCGTCGGTTGGAGTAGTAATCGATGCAGCGGGATAAGAAAATCCAGCTGCAATTTGCAAGGGGCTTGCGGCTGTTGAACTGGTGCCATTACTAACTGATAATGTAACAGAATATACTCCGGCAGTTGTATAGGTATGACTCGGATTTGCCAAAGATGATGTTATTCCATCCCCAAAATTCCAGGCATATGTTAAAGGATTATTATTCGGATCGGAGGAGCCATTACTCGAAAAATTAACAGTGAATGGAACAGTGCCACTCGTTTGATTCGCACTACTCTTGGCAATTGGTGGCAGGGAGGCAGAATTAAAACTTACTTTATATAATACTCCGGGTGAAATTGTAAGATAGTAAAAATTTCCCTGACCATCAGGCAGAAGCTCGACTACAGTTCCGGCGCTATTATCAAATACCTGATCCCCCGCAAAATTCCCTTTTGAATCAAATGTTAGCCGATGAATAAATCCCCGAGCATAGTCTCCATAGAAATAACTGTTTTGATATTCTGCAGGAAATTGGCTTCCGCTGTAGAAAAACCCTCCCACAACTGCCGAAGACTTCCCATTATGGGGATATTCAAATAACGGTTGGATGTAAGGACAGTTGGGGTTATTTGCTTCATTTGGATACGCACAAGGCCCTCCGTCTGCTGTAAATGGATATCCGTAATCTCCACCGGGTACGCCCCTAAATATCCATTCATAAGTTGCATCTCCAACATCTGCAATCATTGGAAGACCGTTGGGTTGGAAATTAAAACGGAATGGATTTCTGAGCCCATATGCCCAAATGGCTGGGTCGGCGCCGGGGGTGTTTACAAACGGATTGTCCGAAGGTATTGATCCATCTTTATTGATTCTTAGTATTTTTCCATGAATATTCGAAAGATCCTGAGAATTTGGAGCGGTATCTATATTATTTCCGACAGAGATCCAGAGTTTTCCGTCTGGTCCGAATCGAAGGGTTCCTGACATATGAGCAAGTCCTAAAGTCTGGGTCGATTTTAAAAGTATTACTTCACTTCCTGAAACCGCTTGATTATTTGCTTCAGTAAATCGCGATACATGAATCTCCAGAGGGCTATTATTTACATAAAAGAGGTAAATATAATGGTTTGTTTCAAAATCCGGATCGAGTGCAATTCCCAAAAGTCCTCTTTCATCTTGTGCATTTACCGGTAAAGTTATAAATGGCTGGGAAAGTAACAAGCCGTTTTGCATAACCACTACCGATCCCGCTTTCTCGGTTATAAAAATACGGCCGTCAGGAGCAAGAGCAAAATCCGTAGGAGAGGAGAGTCCTGTTGCAATTTGGGTTTTAGAAAATCCATTTGGAAGAATCGCATGGACCTCCTGAATTTTATGATCTTTCAAAAACAATAACCCTACGGGGATTATTATAAGTATGCTTGCCAAAAATAAATACGTTTTTAGACGAAATGGATAAAGTCTCATAGTAAACAATAATGATCCGTATTATAAGATAAAAAAATACACTTGTCAAGTGCGGAAAAAATCCTATTTAGTTACGTTACTCTTTCCAATTGAACATCTGTCTTAAACCGGATTGATGAGAAAGTATTAATATATTACGGTGTTGGTAGGGGTATTAATAATCAACTGAATTAGATACTCAAACCGTTTATTGATATTGACAATGGGTCAATTCATATGATAAAATCCTGGTACAAATTATTTCCCATAGTATTTACATTATGAAAAAACTTTTGAGCATTACTCTCTTCTTCGCATCACTTTCTATAGGTTTGGCGGGAAACGTCAGCGCTGCGGGAAATCCATGCAATCAGATCTACGGTGGTGGAGTTGATGTATGCGGCCAAGCGGCAAACGTCCAGGTAACAAAAACTGTCTTAAGACCTGGAAAAGGTGGCCAATTTGTGCCGAATCTTACCGCCTCTGATCCTAAATATTCTTTGGGGGACACAATTTCGTTTCAGATTAATGTTCAAAATAAAGGAAATTCTCCAATTCCTCATCTAACCATTTTGGATGAATTTCCCCAAGAAGCCTCATTTTTATCTGGGGACGGAAGTTATGATGCATCCAACCGAACACTTACAATCGGACTTGATAATCTTGCTTCTGGTGCCTCAAAAACGTATACGATTACGGCCCAAGCGGTAAACTCAACTTCTAATCCTGGAGTCGTTTGTCCTAAAAACACAGTGGAAGTTGCCTCACAAAATGCAGTTCTTGACACTGCGACCTCACAATTTTGTATTGAAAAACCAATCGGTACCACACTGCCAACTCCTCAGGTATTCGGCACACCACCTATGAAGCAAACTCCGCCAACGGGACCTGAGATGTTACCGCTTATTGGACTGCTGCCAGCCGGAGGCTTAGGATTTCTTCTAAGAAGACGAGGCAAATAACTCAACCAACCTGTTTTGTATACCGTTCCTTCGAAACCTTCAGTACTTTTTCTTTATTTTGCGTGATGCTTTTTGGGAGTGGCAGTGTATAGCAAAGAAACGGTGCCTGCGTCATATTATCGATAGCAAGTTTCACGATCGCCTGATAATTACCTAAGGCTAGTAAATCTTCTTCTTTAAACCTCTCACCGAATTCCCGAGCCATGTAACTTGCATCTTCAGCGCCGATTAAAAAAGACATCATGGTACCTGCATTTCCGAAAATCGCCGCGCGCACTTTTTCATCAATCTGCCCGATATACTGATTGGCAAGAATCAGGTTTAAGCGGAATTTGCGTGCCTCTGATAAAATTTTTATAAACGATTCGGTCGCAAAATTTTGGAACTCATCCACGTAAAGATAAAAATCATGTCGGGCCTCTTCTGCAATTTGAATCCGATTCATTGCGGCAAGCTGAATCTTGGTAATAATCATCGCACCCAAGAGTGCCGCATTGTCTTCCCCAAGATAACCCTGGGACAAATTCAGGATTAAAATTTTCCCGTCGTTCATAATTTTCTCAAGGTCAATCGTCGACTTTGGGTGACCGATGATGTTGCGGATCCGGACGGATGAGGTAAATTGACCGACTTTATTGAGAACCGAACTGATTGATTCGGCGCGCAGACGCTCTGTCATTGTCTCAAATTCATTCACCCAAAAACTTTTGAGAATAGGATCCTGAAGCTGAGATACGATTTTTTGGCGATACGAAGCGTGGGTTAATAGCTCAGGAACCATGACAAGCGTAGAATCGGGAATCGCAAGCACGGTGAGGATTGAATTTCTAAGAATATATTCAAGCCTCGGACCCCATGAATTTCCGTAGAGCTTTTTAAAAATCGCGACAATTCCGGACGCGACGAGTTCTTTTTGATTTTCATTTGTAACTTCGAGTGGATTTATGGCAAACGAGCGCTTCGAATCGGAAGGATCAAGATACACGACATCATTCACTCGAAAAGAAGGGACAAAATTTAAAATGTGGTTTGAGAGGTCTCCGTGCGGATCAATAATGCAAAATCCCCTCTTATTTCTCATATCGCTGATTGCCAAATTTGCAATTAATGTAGATTTTCCGGTACCTGATTTTCCTATAATATACATATGCCGTCTTCGATCTCGAGCTTTTATGCCAAAAACCGACGGTTTATTTTTATATTCGGTCTTGGCAAAAAAATTGATTTCCGATTTCTCAACATCTGAAAGACCTTCGGCAATCGGAAGATTCTGCGGAGGATCAGATAGAATCGTCTTATGCCAAGAGATATTGTGTATGTTGGCAAGTTTAATGGTGGGAAAATGGTAAAACGTTGCAATTTCTGCCACATTTAATATTTGCTGGGGCATAAAATGTCTCGAACGGGAAAGAATGCTCTTAATTAGTCTTTGTCTTTGCCATAAGTAAGGTCGGCGAAGGACAAATCCGTTTCCCCCTGGATTGTTAAAAGAAGAAAATGCATTGGCAATTTCAATTAAATGGTGTAGTGAACGTTCTCGTGAATCACTATTGACGGCTATCCGAATCGCGGTCTTAAACCCATGGTGGGCCAGCTTATCGGTGATTATTTTTGCGTGGGGATTTGTGTGTGTAACTCCAGCACTATCTTTATATTTTTCAGTAGCGCTGGCAAGTCCACTCTCCTGCCACGAACTACTGATGGGGTATAAAAGCAGCTGAATTGCCACACGGTCTCCCTTTTGGGTTTTTGAAAGGATTCCGAGTAATGATGAAAGTGGATCAACATCACGAAAATCGCGGAAGGTCTTGAGCGGATAGAGGTAACTTCCGGATAGCTTCAATTGTCGTACTTCAAGAGTTGAGCCTGAAGCTAAAACCTCAGGAATATAATCTTTTGTCTTTACAATAAGAGCCTTAGGATATTGGGAAGTAAGCTGAGATTCAATAAAACTCTGATAAGAAACTGGCACAGTTACATAAAAATGAACAAATTGATCAATTACTGCAATCTCAAGGCTTAACGGAATACCTAAACGAAGTAATAAAAATTTTCTCACCCTAAGGTTTGTAAGGCTTGAAAGAAATTGCATCATAGCCTCAGGCGTTTCTTCTTCCGTACGGGAAGTTTTAATCTCCAACACAACTCGGTTCCCTGAATTGCTCATATTCATTCACTAATCATATCTAAAATTCGTGCTTTACGCAATAAAGGATCAAATGGAAATTTTTCCCAACGATTGACATTTTTAAATCATAAAATCCGGATTAATCCTATCAAGAGAAAATATACTATGGGAGGGATTACAGTAAAATTGATTGTAAATAATTTTTAATTGCAGACGGTTTATATTCGTATAAATATATATAGTAATAATAGAGTTATCATTTACCCTATTGACAAAACAGCTCTAAAATTATATAATCGCCTAATCTCATAATATAGGTCTATAGTAATAGTATATAGGTTATAATTTAATCTGAATTTATTTTAGTGTATGTATAAAAAATTAGGCGTTATTATTCTATTGGTAATTATGTGCCTCTTTATTGGTGCAGCAGGTGTTTCTGCTGATACTTCGGATGGCTACGGATCAGTTCCAGGCTACGGATCAACTCCCTGTAATCCTGTATCCGGTGCGAGCACTCCGTGTCCAACAGTTCAATTTACTATTAGTAAAATGGTGAAGGACCCAAATACCGGAAATTTCGTTGATAATCTGGGAATAAATGATGATAAGTACACACCTAATAGCACCATTAATTTTAAAATTGACATTACGAATACTGGTGTTTCTACCATTAACCAAGTAAATGTAACTGATGTATTTCCCCAATTTTTAACCTATCTTTCGGGGGTAAACGGATCATATAATCAAAATACCCAAACCTTAACGTTTAGTATTACCAATTTGCAACCAGGCCAAACACAAGAGTTAATGTTGGTAACCCAGGCTGTTGATTCAGCAAATTTTCCCACAAATACCGCAATCGTCTGCCCTATTAATCAAGTCAGCGCTATTGAGTTAAATACCGATACAACTGCTTCTGCTTCTTCCCAAGTTTGTATTGAAAAAGTAAATTCTTTACCAACACCGCAAGTATTTCAAACACCACCCATTAAACAAACTCCGCCAACCGGACCTGAAATGTTACCATTGCTTGGACTTATCCCAGCCGGAATCTCGGGATTCTTGCTGAGGCGAAAAAGATTAAGTTAGAGCGGGCTGAACGATTGGTTAGTTAGAAATTCTTTTTACAAACTAACTAAATAGGCAACTCGCAAACTAATAATTTTATTAAGACTTGAGACAGTAGCTTTTCTTCTTGCCCTGTAATGCCCACGCTGTCAGAACATCCTCTATCTTTCTTCTTACAATCTCCTTACTATCCACTGAAAGAGCTACTTTCCCCGGTCTTATATAATAAGGCAGGAATTTGCGTGCGTCTTTGCAGCTTTATTTTGCAAAGTTACCAAATGATAGCACCCAAATTTGTAAGCGTATTGCAGATAGTATATAGCACGTGGATTAAAAAATTACGCGCCACTACTAAACAGGCCATACGCTATATTGTACATTAACAAACGAGGATTTTTTCTAACAGAAAATAATTACATTTCGGTATTTTGTTTTCTTACCTGTAGTCTCCTATATTGAAATGAAGGCGGACTTTGTCTCGCTAAAGCTTCAGCGTAGGCGGATGAGATCAGGTTTGAAAACAATCGTTCTTGGCAACACCAAGGCGGACACAGCATGCTATATGTGGATTTATCAGTCTTAGGGCAGGAGACAATAAGTCAAAAAATGGAGGAAGCACAGGGTACATAATTTTCAATTTTTAATTTTAAATTTGAAATGATTTTTTTGTTTTAAAATTTAATTTTAAAAAATTGTAATATGATTTAAAATTAAAAAACTTGTACTGAATTTATTTCAGGATTTTTGAATTAAAAATTTTATGTCCCCCCTGCTTCTTCTTATTTATTCCATACAGCATGCGGTGCCCGTTCTTGGTGGAAATTTTCACTCATTTAATAGACCTATTCATAGGTTTGAGTGAATATTGTGAGTTGAGCATTTGCGCTTTTCTTGCTAGCCAAGTCCTACAAGTCCTACAAACACCGCCGTCATCCACAGGCGTTAAACTGACTAGTTTTTCCGTTGCAAGCCATGCAATTGAAGAACATCAACTAAACCATATGTGTTTGTTGAAAAGTCGGATGGATGAAACCTAATAAAGGCCGCGACCCAAGAGCCATAATTGCGAAGTTTCGTGAGAAATTTCGTGAGGGGGTGAACATGCGCTTTCTTAGCGTAGTTTTTGTTTCTTCCGCAGAAGGAGATCTCCGTGCGGTATGCTTATATTGCTCTGATGATGGCCTTCGGGCTTACCATTGGACTCGTTCCCACCCACACCTCGGCCGATGGAGGGAATGCCTGTCCGGGCATCCTCCAAAACGTCAACATTTTGCGCAAGCAGTTGACGACCGGGGTCTCAGGATCGCAAACCATCAGTGCAACAGTGCCTGCTGGCGAATTCTGGGTGATAGACGCGAACGGAGGATCTGGAGCGTTCAACTCCTGGGGAGGCAATCAAGCCAACCCTGCCGATGCAGGGGCCGTGTTGGCATTCGCCCCGGGAAGCGCTGTCAGCTTGACAATCCAGAACGGATCGGTCAATTACTACGCTCTGGCCGACGCGCAGGCAGCAATTACTGCGAGAGCGTGTTTGCTCTTGCAGAGGTCTTGGGATTACAACCATTCCTGGTTGCCCCAGGGCTACGTCGCACCGACGGGAGCGCCAGGCCCGAACGGGGTCAACCCCGTGACGGGCAACTGAGCCGACAGGCCTCCGGGGACTTCTGTTCCCAATCTCTGGGGTTTTCCCCGGAGGCCGGCTTCGGTCCTTATGGACTGAAGTTTTATTTCTTCAAGTGAAGAAATATAGAATGTACTTCTGTTAGAAAAACATGGAATTTGTCCCAACGACTATTGACCTACTATATTGCAGTAGAAACAATTGGTCATAAAGACTCCCATTTTCATGTGAATGAAATGAATTGTCCAAACGGACTTTTTGCAGCATTGCTGCCTGGCCCATGCCAGTTTTCATTCGATCCTCGTCTCTCTTTGCGCGTTAGGCGCGTACTGATGAGCCCGTTCTCTTATGTTTTTACAAAAAAACATTGGAAAACTCCTCAAGGTTCACCCTTCTCTAATTCTCTCCCCAAAGGAGAGAGAAAAAGGGGAAACTAACAGGAAAGGGCGAAAGAGACATGAAGACGTTATCTTTTATTATTCCTGTTTATAACAAACAGGACAAACTTGAAAAAATATTTAAAGCGTTGGAACACGTGAAGCTTCCTCGCGCTCTAAAACTTTCAAAAGTCATTTTTGTGGATGACGGATCAACCGATGACACCTTTGAAAATCTGATGAGACTTGCCCGCAACTTTCCGGGAAAATTCAATATGGAAATAATCTCCTATAAAAAGCACCAGGGAATGAACCATGCGACGCGTGAAGGAATAAAAAATTCTTCGTCTGTCTATACCCTCATCGTTGATACAAACACTTCTAAGTTTACGCTCGAAGGAGCATTAAGAGTCTAGCCATATGAAAAAGAAAAGAATCATAAGAAAAAAAATTGGGCCGCGGGTATCTGTTGTTATGCCGGTTTTTAATGCGGAGAATTTTCTACGTGAATCATTGGATAGCATTCTCAAGCAGACTCATCGCAATTTTGAATTCATTATAGTAGATGACGGGTCAACTGATGCGTCTTTTAAAATACTTCGAAACTATGCATCGGTCGACAAACGCATAAAACTTTTCAGAAACCCCACGAATATGGGAGTTTCACGGGCAGTAAACCGGGCCATTTCAAAAGCCAAGGGCGAATACATTGCCCGAATGGATGCCGATGATATCGCACTACCAAGACGGCTTGAACAGCAAGTTGCACATCTCAAAAAAAATCCTACAACCATTGCAGTAGGTGGACAGTGTCTCTTAATCGACAAACGGGGGAGCGTAATCGGCAAGAAAACATTCCCAATTCACTTTAAGCAAATTTACCAATATATTTTTGAGTTTGTACCTTTGCAGCAGCCGACTCTAATGATCGCGCGAAAAAGGCTTCCCAAAAACTTTGCCTACTATTATAACGGAATGAATACTGCAGAAGAACTTGAGTTGTTATTCAAACTCTTTTTATACGGAAAAGTGGAAAATATCTCAGATCCGGTGCTTTTATACCGGCTACATGATCACAATACTTCTTTTACAAATGTACGGCAGACATTCGGGCTCACCTTAATTTCAAGGCTCAATGCTGTGTACCATTATAACTATAAACCGAGTAAGCGAGGAATTACGATAACCCTGCTTCAGGCAATATTTGTCTATATGTTTCCCCAACAATTTTCTCTTTCTGTGTATAAAATTATGCGCTCACTTACATTATATAAATCACCGACTCTTATGAGAGCGCGCACGCTTTCTCCAAAATCTCTTATGTCACCGGCAAGTTATCGCGTCTAAAATCCTATGAATATACTAAAAAAACACTACCCATTTATTATTCTTGCCTCAATCGTAATAATTTTGGCAGTCATCAATTTTCACGCAGGTACGCTCCTTACGGGTGGCGATAATCTTCACCCGGAGTTTGACTTACCTCTTAATATTGAGCGCTCTCTTTTTGCCGTATGGCAGGAATATCAAGGACCAGGACTTTTGGGAGGCATGGGGCACTCAGCTGACCTTCTGCATCAATTATTCCTTCTTGTTATATCAATCGCGCTCCCTATGATTTATCTTCGGTATTTTTACACGTTACTGACTCTTTTTATCGGAGGTATAGGTGCGTATATCCTCATACGGTATGTTTTGGGCGTAATCATTCATGAAGAAAAAGAGCGCAAAATTCTTGCGCTTGCGGGTTCCGTATTCTATATCTTAAACCTTTCAACCATCCAATCATACTATATTCCGTTTGAAGTTTTTACAGCACATTTTGCCGCACTTCCCTGGCTTTTGTGGGGAACTCTTAAGTTCTTTAGCAAGCCGTCCCGTAAAAATACTCTGCTCCTTGCAATACTGTTAATCGTTGCAACACCGGCAGCGTATGTACCGACTCTTTTTGTAGTATATTGTGTGTCTGCAGCGATTCTGGCTGTTGTAAATTATGTGGAGAAAGACAAACTGATCGTATTTGCAAAATTATTTACTAAATTTGTTAGCCTAATCATTCTTATTAATGCCTTTTGGTTACTTCCTTTTTTATATTTTACGTTAACGAGTGCAAACGTCAATGTTAATTCAAAAATTAACGAGATGGCAACTGATACTATTTTTCTCTTGAATAAGGAAACCGGAAGTTTAAACGACGTCCTCATCCTAAAAGGCTTCTGGTTTAACAACGTAGAACCAAATCTCGTAAGGATTAATGATTATACACTTCTTCCCTGGAAACAGTATTTGGCAAATCCTTCAATGCTGATACTTGCGTATTTATTTGCAGCAACGGTAATATTGGGTATTGCGGTATCTCTTCGTGCAAAAAAACGACTTCTTATATCTTTTGCAGTGCTTCTGCTTTTTGGGGTAACAATGCTTGCAACAGATACTCCACCCTTTTCCTGGATTGATAATGTTATGAGAACATACATACCATTCGCGTCTCAGGTCTTTCGGTTTCCGTTTACAAAATTTTCCATTCTTACGTCTCTTACCTATGCAATCTTCTTCCCAATCGGCATTTCTACCCTAAGTACACTTTTCCGCAAGAAAATCAGATCTTTGTATCCTCTTTCCTGGCTTTTTATCGCTTTATTAATATTGTACTGTTTGCCAGCCTTTGAGGGAAAACTTTTTTATGAGAAAGAGACGATCAAACTCCCTCAGGAATACTTACAAACGTTTAAGTATTTTCAAAAGCAGGATCCCACTGCTCGGATTGCAGATTTCCCCCAATCAACATTTTGGGGATGGAATTTTTACTCATGGGGATATAGCGGTTCGGGATTTTTGTGGTACGGAATTACTCAGCCGATTTTGGACCGAGCATTTGACCCTTGGTCGGTAACTTCTGAAACTTATTATTTTGAACTGGCAAAAGCACTCTATGATAAAGATCCGCGCGCCTTTAATGCGGTTTTGCAAAAATATCAGGTAAGATTTTTGCTCGTGGATAAAAATGTTTTGAATTATAATGCACCCAAATCTCTCTTCACAGCCGAACTTGAGACTTTAATTCGACAAAATCCCTCAATTGCGCCTGCCGCAACATTTGGAAATATCGACATTTATAAAGTGACACTGAACGCAAATCCTCACAATTTTGTTTTTGGTACTTCAAGCCTTCCCACGGTAAATTCCTATGGGGAAACCGATCTGGATAAAGCTTACCAAGATGTTAAAAATTACATTTCTCAAGCCGTTCAACCATTTAATCATTCAACCGTTGACTTACTTTATCCATTCCGCTCTTTACTTTCCAATAAAACAAGCAAAGAAGAAGAATACACCGTAAAAGAAGACTCCAACTCTATTTATTTTGTCTCACAGGCTTTTTCACTGCAAAATCCAACCACTTTGTCCATTCCAGAACTTGCAAACCAGGAACATATGGTTTCTGCGCAATTTACGAGTTCTCCTGATACGCAAGGCAATATCGTCATAACAATCAAACTCCTCCTGCCGCAGGTATATCTTGAAGGCAAAAAAATCTGGGGACCAGATATAGAGCAGCCAATTTTTGTAATTCCTGCCGATACAAACTCTTCCACAACTTTAAATGTAAATGGAGCGGTAAATTATACGGTTCACAACCAGAATCAAATACTGGGGACAACTCTTATTTCGCTTGACCGTGATAACCTGATAACGCTTTCAAATAGTTCGGACAACAGTTCCCAAACCTATACACTTCCTGCCGATTTGCTCAAAAGTCTCCCTGCGCTTACGGGACAAAGTGTCAGGCTTCCCGCAATTAAAAACGCATCTCTTGTCGTTAAAATACCAAAAGTGGAGGATAATTATTTTGGACAAACAGTAAATCTTCAAAAACAAAATCCGGTTGTCAGCTGTGATACTTTCAGGGACGGCCCGGTAAAGGAGAAAAAAATAGGCAGCGCTGTTCAAGTTTCAGCTCAAAATGCAAGCGGGTGTTTCTCTGTCTATTTCCCTACCGTTCCCCATGATCAAGGGTATCTTATTATGGCCGATGGTAAACATGAAATGGGCCAAAATCCGCATTTTTGGCTATTAAATGAAGATGAAAAATATTCACCGATTGATACATATATCGTTGCAAATAATCAAACGTCATTTAATGCAAATTTCGTAATTCCGCCGATGGAAGAATTTGGCCGGGCGTACTCAATCCATTTTGATACGATTTCAATAGGAAGTGACAAGACTATTAATACTCTTGCGCGGCTTTCAATGTTTCCTATTCCGTATACTTTTCTAACTTCTCTTCGAGTAGGAACGGTAAGTACTGCCTCACTCCAAAACGGACAATTTTTAACAACTCATCCTAACGAAAGTCTGTATATACTGAGTGGTATTAAAAGTCTTCCGAAAACCATTGTTTTGTCGCAAAGTTATGATCCTGCCTGGCGCGCATATCAAGTGACTAATCCAAATTGGCTGACTACTTTATTTCCTTTTGTTTTCGGCAAGGAATTGAAACAGCATGTGGAAATAAACAATTGGGAGAACGGTTGGATTACGGCAAACAGTCAACAGCCAACCGTCAATAGCCAAATTGACATCATCTATCTTCCTCAATATTTGGAGTATATCGGGTTTATCCTCTTACTTGCGACTCTGGATTTTCTGCTCGATCCGTTGAGTAGAATTTCCCAGCTTCTGGACCGAAGAAAAGAACGAATAAATTAAAACGCTTTATTTCTTCCTTGCAAATTTTTCTCTGAGAAAATATACGTAGTAAGAAAGTGGAAAAAACCAAATTGACCTCATTACCTAAATTGAAAAAGTGAGTTTAGAATTTTAATTTGGAGATTTTGATATTAATTGGTTCCGCGTTGCTGATTTGGATTTTGCTTTAGTTTATATGGGGGTAAGAATCCCTGCCCTAGACTCATACCCCCACTAAAACTTCGGAGATAATAGGGAATTTTCCGTTTAGATTGCGTTCTAAACTATAAATCTTATCAATTTTTCAAAATACAAACATAAACCCTAGGCTCAAATTGTAAGAAAATTGTAAGTATTAAAAAAGTTCTTAATCCAACCCTTTCTTATAATTTTAGCCACATCCAAATTTATTGACAAAAAAATTATAGAATGATATCTTAGTTACTAATACGCAATAGTCATATTCCTGCCTAATGATCTATTGCATATATTATCAAAAGAGCATTGCTTATCGTGCTAGGAACTTATTTTTATAGTAGCGAAAGCGATGCTCTTTTTTCGTGAAATTCAGTAAGTTTGCTCATCTGACTTATACTCCGATTGCAACCGGTACTCTTAATCCACTTGCCAACAGTTTTTTAAGCTGCTCTCTCCCAATCTTATTTACTGCTTCCTGATATATATCAATCACTTTTTTTTCCTTTTTTTGCCGAATTATCAATTTCAGAATGTTCATATTTTGAGTCTATGGTTATTATTATACATTTCCGTCATAACTTTCAAGACCTATAAGAAAACTCCTCGGGAAATTATGTAGTCTTAGAGTATTTTATATAGAAAATGGGTTGATAAATCAATATATAATTTATTTAGAAATTTATGTGGATAATTTGTTAATTACTGTCATTTACAAATTTACAGGATCTCAGTCCTTTCCCACAATAGAATACAGATGACAAAATACTTAAAAAATAGATTGCAGATTTTCCAGATAAAACTGAAATTCTACTGTACACTCTTTCATCCGATATACGCCATATGATTTCTGTTTTCTGTCTTCTGAGACTGAGGTAGAAAATGAGTATACAATTTCTCTTTTCGTTGACATCCTCCTCTCAGATTTGGTCTAATAGGTAAAGAGGGATTTATGCATGCAAAGCGTTTTTATTATCCGTTTATATTCATTTTCGTAGGACTACTCGCGGTAATTACTCTTGTCTTTGCTGGAAAATACTTTCTTTTCCGTAAATCTTCATATGCTCTTATCGCATGTGCTTCTTTTTCTCCTCCTGCCCAAATTTCGCAGACAACTAATCCAGCCCTAAAACAGCAATTACTAGCCTTAAATCAAAAAATAATGACCTCTACAATCACTCCTTCCCTTAAGCCACTACTTGAAAAAAGAAAAAAACTTCTGATCACGATAATGTCGCAGGATCCCACACTCGCCAAACAATATTTCCTTTCTGAAACAGAGAAACAAAAATTAGGACAGCTGTTTTCGGAAACCTGTATGGAAAAGGCATCAAGATTACAAGGACAACTCAGCGTATGGCACATAGATCACTTTTTTTCAAGTCAAACTTTTTACAGTATTAAAACCTCGAAAGGAAAAATTATCACACTCGATCTAACTTCTACTCCCTTTCTTCCACTAGTTTCTCGAATGAATATCTCAGTACAGGGAATCCAGCTTGATAACTCAATCTTGCTTGATGGAAAGGATCTTGCCTCAATCACTGTGATACCACAGACCAATCCAAATTCTGGTCATTTTTTAGAACAGACAGTTGAACAATCACCATCAGGACCACAAAAAATGCTCGTTGTTCCCGTACAACTTCCGGGTTCATCTTCCTTTCCCATGACAAATTCCCAGATTAGTAATCTAATATTTACCCAAATGAGTAATTATTATAATGCTATTTCTTTTGGAAAAATTACGATAACAGGTGATGTTGCCAGCGCCATCACACTTCCAAGTCTCACGGACTGCAGTGCTCCAATTTTCTCACAAAATGAAATTACAACACTTTCATCAACTTATAATTTGAGCAATTACGGTTATATTGCATTTATTTTTAATTTTGCAGGAGTGTCAACGAGCAACATGCCGGCCGACTGTGGCAATGGAACAAGCGGTAACGGATCAATTGGTAAAGATGTTTTTGGAAATCTTACGCTCGGAGTATCTGAAGTCCCTGCACAAAGTATGGCAGATGGTTTTGCACCGCTTGCTCACGAATTTGGACATAATTTGGGTCTTGACCATTCAAATTATGATAATTGTAACGGCAATCCCCTTTCTAGTTCCGGTTGTTCCGTTGTGGAATACGGAGATCACTTTGACCCAATGTCTACTTATAATATTGTTCAAGGTAATGCTAATTCAAATTATGCAACACCTGCTTTAAATGCAGCGCATGAAGATATTCTTGGCTGGTTTAATCCGGCTGATTTACAAACAGTAACGCAAAGCGGGTCATATACTATTGAACCAATAGAATCTAGTTCAACAGGGATGCCAAAAGCCATAAAAATTCCACGTGGCAACAATGATGCAGTATATGTTGAATACAGACAACCAATTGGGGTTGACAGTACGCTTCTGTCCGGATCTGGAGGTTTTCTAAACGGTTCAAACGTTTTTAAAGGAGCACTTATCCATATTTTGGGATCAAATAAAATATCTACCCTGCTTCTTACTCCCCAGGCTTCACAACTTGAATTAAATGCGGCATTTTCCCAAGGAAGCACATTCACTGACCCGGCAACCGGCGTGACTGTGTCAGTCACGAGTCAAACATCATCCGCTTTAACCGTTCAAGTAACTATTAGCACTCCTCTGCCAACAAATCCTCCTGCTCCAACTCTTACTATATCATCCAATGCCGTTATGGCAGGTGATACAGTAACTGCTTCATGGACAAATATTCCAAATCCTCAAGCAGGAGATAGTGTAGCCATTTCCGCATCAAATGTTACAACAATTAGCGGTGCTACCCTTTATGCTTTTTGCACTGCAAATGGTTCCTCTTCTGGAAACTGCAATACCCAATTACCCAATGTTCCTGCAGGAAATTATGAATTACATTATATCCAAACAACTTCGTCTGGTCCCTTAGATCTTGCACATAGCGCTCCATTTAGCATTGGAACAGGCGTTCCTCCGCCAGCTGTTAGTAGTACCCCTACCCCAACTCATTCCGGAACTATAACGGTGTCTCCTAATATCTTACAAATTGGTCAATTCTCAACTGTAACCTGGTCCAATATCCCAAATGCGAGCGCAAGTGATTACATAGCTATTTACCCAGCCAGTGTCACCAATATCAATGGAGTTACAGCAATAGCACAACAGTCAACTTCAGTTTGCCATCCTACTCCTTCCTCAGGATCCTGTTCACTTTCTATTCCTTCAGGCATTCCATCAGGAACTTATACAATTCATTATATTGAGCCAAACAGCGCAAACAAAGATATCGCGGTCAGTAACACATTCACAGTAGGAACTGGAATTCCCCCTGCCGCAAGCAGTACTCCAACGCCCACATTTCCCGCAATAATTTCAGGCGTGGTTACTCCAAATCCAAGTCAGGGAATTAATCCTTCGGGTACTCCAATTTCAACAAACGCAACGTTTGCAGTCGCGCTAGCTCTTCCGGGTATTGGAAATTCACCAGGGGATAATCCAACTCCTGCACACCCTATGCGCTCTGCTGCAATCGTCTTAATTAATCCTCAAACTCACCAGGTAGCGGGTCAGGCAGTCGGACAAGTAACATACAATAATGGGGTCTATACGGGGACAATTCAGGTAAATGGCGTTGCGGCTGGTTCATATGAAATAGCACTTAAGATGGATAATACACTTGCTTCTCCCGTCTCCCAACAACCTATTGCCGTAACAACCAGCGGCATAAATCAACTTCCAAATGTTTATCTTTTATCAGGAGACTTTAATCAAGATAACGTCATTGATATTCAAGATTACAACACGTTTTTGGGATGTTATGGAAATAAAATATGTTCCCAGAAAACAGCTGTTGATTTAAATGATGATGGAACTGTGAACGAAGTAGACCTCAATATACTTCTGCACGGAATTGAAATACAGCAATAGAAAATATCGAATGTTTAATACAAATGACTTGTATTCTAATTCTCGAATTTATTGGATATTTGACAATTACACCCCACTCTCATCCACGATAACCTTGGAGAACAGGATTTTTCCAGCTTCGGTTTGTATGATCCGGGAAACTTCTACCTGAATCGTTTTACCAATCAGGTCTTTTCCTTGCTCAACCACGATCATCGTCCCGTCAGGCAGGTACCCCACTCCTTGATTTTCTCCCTTACCCGCTTGGATCACCTTTACCCAAAATATTTCTCCGGGAATTGCCTGAGTCTTGAGAGCATTGGCAACTTCGTGGATATCAATTGCCGTAACATTTGAAATGCGAGCTTTTTTGGAAAGATTAAAGTCACCGGTAATAACTTTTCCTTTGTGGCGTTTTGCATATTCAATCAATTTATCGTCAACCGGAAGATCCCCTTCATCTCGCAAGATTTCAAGTTTGATGTTTTTCTGTTTTTTTACTTCTTCAAGAGCCTTAAGAGCCCGTCTTCCACGCTCTTTTTTAATATCATCTTTTAGATCCGCAATATGCTTTAACTCGGACAACACTGACTCGAGCAAAATCATATTTCCTGAAAATACTCCAAGTTTTATGAGTGCAAACAGTCGCTCATCAAGTATTGCCGAGGTATCCAAAAATATTGGTTCGGCATATTTCTGCTTTGGAGAAGTAGTTTTTTTATCTGTTCGTTTTCGGGTTAGTCTTGCGGCTACTTCATCGGCAATTTGCATAACAACGCGTTGGGGAAGTAATATGTGCTCCACAAGAGGTGTAATTTGTCGAGCGATTCCACGCCGATGACTCGTTGCTCTCTTCTGTGCTTCTTGTAAGATTTCTTCACGAAGAGCCTGTAAGTCCTTCACTTGAACTGATTCATTTTTTTTACTGTTCTTTATAGATTTTTCTGATTTTTTAGGATTTTTTGCCATACATGTTTTGGACTACATTATACAAAAATTTGCCACTCTTTGCACTCAGGACGTTTTGGAATCCAAATTTTTCCGCCTCTCTTATTCTTTTATCAAGATTCGGCACTATTTTCAACTCCCCAAGTAAACCAATTTCTCCAATGGCCGCGCGGTGTGGCAATGGTTTATTATAAAAACTCGAAATAATAGAAACTGCTGCTGCCAGATCCGCTGCGGTTTCTGATATTTTTAGTCCACCTACAATGTTGACAAATACATCCATCCTCTCAACCGGTACTTTGGCATACTTTTGAATGACGGCAAGTAATAACTCCAACCGTCTATCGGCAAGACCAGTTGAGACGCGGCGCGGGAAGGATAGGGTTGATGGGACAACAAGCGCCTGAAGCTCAACAAGCAGCGGCCGCGACCCTTCCATCACCACTGCTACACACGATCCTGGAACTTTTTCGTCTTGCTTATTCATAAAAAACCCTTCTACGTCTTGGATTTGAGTGAGCCCCTTTTCTTCCATCACAAAAATTCCTACTTCACTTGTATCACCAAACCGGTTTTTATAGGCCCGCAAAATTCTCGTTCCCGTTAACTGATCTCCTTCAAGATACAATACTGTATCAACCATGTGCGAGAGTAGCATCGGCCCGGCAACGATCCCTTCTTTAGTAACATGACCTACGAGAAATACCGGAATATTGTTTGTCTTGGCAAATGAAACGACTCTAGTGGTTACATATCTGATTTGGGGGACTGACCCTGCAAACCCCGGAAGTTGACTGGTGGCAAGCGTTTGAACTGAATCAACAATCACAAGATCCGGTTTGGTTGCAATCATAACTTCTGCTGCCATATCGATGTCGGTTGTGGATAAAATCAATAAATTACTATTTCCCAACTCTTCGTCCCCCACGATCCTAGTGGCTCGCATTTTTATTTGATGCTCCGATTCTTCACCGGTAATATATAGCACCGTTTTTTTGTGTACTGCATCAGACAATCCCAATGCTAATTGTAATAATATTGTTGATTTTCCAATACCCGGATCACCTGATAAAAGAATTATTGATCCCGCTACAATTCCTGCTGAGCTTTTTTCAGAAAATCCCGAAGTCCCGAGTACTCGGTCAAACTCTTCAAATCCCGTTGAAACTCTACTTTCTGAAATTAATTTTACTGAAGAAATTTTCTGAGGAGTCAAAAGCTGTGAGGGGTTCACGCTGCCAAATCGACCTTTTTTGGGTGTATCGGGTACCGTCACCTCTTCAAAAGTATTCCAATTACTGCACTCCGGACACCGCCCGTACCATTTTCCTGATTCGTATCCGCATGATGAACAAACATACTTAGTCTTTGCCATAGACGAATATTTGACGTTAGAAAGTAGAAGATAGAAAATATATCATTGAGGATAGAAAGCGAATAGAGATGCCCATAGTCAATCCTCTATTTTCAAATTACCATCTTCTACTTTCTATCATCCATCGCGAAACTGAATTTTACCTATAACCCACAAACGTCTTCTTGAGTACTGGAGAAATAATAACTACTCTACGTTTTGGATCAATATCGACAACTTCAGCTTCCACTTTTTGGCCAACTGAATATTGTATATCTGTCGGAATTTTATCTGCCGGAATGAATGCGTTAATTCCATCTTCAAGGTTTAACGTTATTCCCTTATTTTTGACATCTTTTACTGTTCCTGAGACTTTCTGCTCTGCTTTATATTTTTCCTTAACTTCCGAAAATGCATCTTTTGCCAAAGCTTTAAGAGACAGATTAACCCGTCGAGCTTCCCGATCTAATTCCAAAACCTGAGCAGTAATAGTATCTCCTTTTTTATGTAATGACTGTAGATTTTCAACGCGCTCATGAGATACTTCTGAAATATGCACGAACCCTTCAATCTGCACATTTTCGCGAGGTTGAATTGTTACAAAAAATCCATAAGAAGAAACACTATTGATGATTGCTTTTACAGTATCACCCGGCTTTACATATTTTTCAATAACAGCAGGGTCGATTACAAACGCAACCGCTTTTTGGGAAAGAATGATTCTTTTTTTTGCCCGGTCATATTCAATAATTTTAACCGGCACAGTTTTACCAACTAAATTTTCGTCTCCCGTGATCTGTGAATTTGGCAAAAAGCCCTTAACACTGAATCCAATTTCTGCAAAATATCCTCCCCGCGTAACTTCAGAAATAAATACGTCAAAGGAAGTGGCATTTTTGGAAAGCTCTTCAAATTTTGAAAATATGAGATCATCAAGCATGCGACGCAAAGAAACTACCGGAAATCCTTCTTCAGATTCAGGAGAAATAACACTCGCTTTTACCTGGTCACCGACATGGAGAAGATTCAGGAGATTTTCCATGTTATTTTTATCATATTCAATTGCAAGAGCATCACCTTTTCCGCCGATTTCCACCAAGATTTCCTTAGATGTCAATTTTTTAATGGTTCCCTCAACGATATCACCCCTTTGAAGAGGTTTAACGCCGCCGCCCATTTTTGCCATGAGCTCAGCCATTGAAGATGCACCAGCTCGTCCTGAGTTTACTGAAGAATTATCAGAAGCTGATTTGGAGGTATTCGAATTCGCCACGCATTTGTCCGTCCTTTCGTATCATGTTGATTCTATTGTACCATAAATTGGGTAATGCTGCAATGAAGTTAAAAAGCGAAAATTAGAATATACGGAATAAAACAAAATACGTTCCAAGCACGGCCACAACTTGGGTTACTATTCCCCACGGTTTGTCCAATTTCATATTAATTTTATGCTGAATTTGGTACGCCCATTTTGAAACGATTAGCCAAGGCTGGCGCCATCCGCAAATCAAATACGGCGCCATTATCCAGTCAGGCAGCTGTGCTACTAATACGCATACATACAAATACAGGTAATTACTCTGCCCCAAGATATAGTGGTACAAAATAAAAGCACCCGCAACACTTAAGGTTACATCAGCAACTGACTCATAAAATAACCGTTCACGTGATTTTTTCCCACGGTGAGTTCCACTGTCCCAATGAGGAATTACGTCGCATACAAAATGGGAAGCAAACGCAATGGGGAGAGCAAGCGCAGGGTTTTGAAATTTAGCAGAAATTAATGCTCCAATTAGTCCATGCGCAGTCGCAGTCATATTGTTTAGTATAACAAAACTTTATAAAAAGAATCCAGTTATCATTATTATGTTTTTGATTGCCCCCCCCAAACTTATATGCTATTCTTACCTTAAAATCTATTTAAATACGCAAAATTTCAGTTTTTTTTCAGGCCACTGAGTTACCTTTCACAATCACGGTTTCTATGTTATTATTAAACCTATGGAATTACTGATTGGACTTGGTATACTTCTTTTCTCGGCAATTCTTCATGAAGTTATGCATGGCTGGGTGGCGGAAAAATTGGGCGATCCCACGGCCCGCCTCATGGGAAGACTCACCCTGAATCCGATTCCTCATATCGATCCTTTAATGAGCATTATCCTTCCTGCTCTTTTGTTGTTGTCGGGTTCTCCAGTAATTTTTGGTGCTGCAAAACCCGTCCCAGTAAATCCTTTAAATCTGCATGATGGGAAAAAAGACATGGCACTTGTCGCGCTTGCAGGACCGCTAACTAATGTGGTTCTTGCAATTCTTGCAGCTATTTTGTATAAATTTACCTCAATTCCTTTTTTGCATTTCTTATTTTCCGAGATTGTAGTCTACAATATCATTCTTGCAATCATTAATCTTATACCAATTCCTCCGCTTGATGGTTCTAAAGTATTTTCAATAATAATGCCAGATGATTTAGCCAGACAATACTTATCAATTGAAAGATATGGATTTATTTTATTACTCGTTTTATTGATGTTTCCACTTGGCCCTTTTTCACTCGGCGGCCTTATTAATAACCTTCTCACGTTCTCTTTAAAACTTCTCGGGATGTAAATTTTTCCCAAAAAAAATCCCACGCAACGGTGGGATTCTCTTTTTTGCTCGAAAACAATTGGAAGTAATTTATATTGAAAGCAGAAATCCTCTGGCGACGACCTATTTTCCCCTATTGTGTAACAATATAGTATCGTGAGCGCTGGTATGTTTCACTTCTCTGTTCGGAATGGGAAGAGGTGGTGCCACACCGCACAAGTCACCAAAAGGTTTCTACTTTCAACTTTATAACAACTAGGTCATTATCTTCTATTGCGGTACACGCAATCTAAGATCAAATGATTTTCTAAAATCTACGCTATTCCTTCGGACTATTAGTATCAGTAAGCTCAACACATTACTATGCGTACACTCCTGACCTATCAACCTGGTAGTCTCCCAGGGTCCTTATCAATAAAGCATGGAAATCTTATCTTGAGGTGGGCTTCCCACTTAGATGCTTTCAGCGGTTATCCCATGGGAATATAGCTATCCGGCGCTGCGTGTTTACACACAACCGGCACACCAGGGATTCCCTCATTCCAGTCCTCTCGTACTAAGAACAACTCCTCTCAAATTTCCGACGGTTATGCAGGATAGAGACCGAACTGGCTCACGCCGTTCTTAACCCAGCTCGCGTACCCTTTTAACGGGCGAACAGCCCGACGCTTGGAAGCTTCTTCACCTCCGCGCTAGGATGAGCCGACATCGCTGTCGATAATTGTTTTTCAAGAAAGACTTATAAACTTGAAAACAATTCTTTATATCTCTTCTGTTACCAGAAGGACTGACTATACCTTCATCCCCCAATTTAATTGGGGGAGCTAGTCGTATGATAGAAGCCATAACGTTTATTCTTGCGAACAATAAACTTCTATCTCATCACTACTTTAATTGGTCTAATCAAAGTGTTGGAATCAGTCGATACGGTTCGTAAAACACGAACCTCGGTATTACCCTCTTGTATTCAATAGTAGGGTTTCACCGATTTGAACTAGTAAATTTTCTTTTTAGTACCCTGGTTTTGTCTCGAATACTAAAAATACAAGCTTATACTTTGCAGTATAGGCGCCCCGATATTTTCATATAAGGTGCCAAACCGCCCCGTCGCTGTGGCAATTAGCCCATAATCTCTTATGGAATTAGACTATATCATTATCCTTTTCAGGATAGCAACGTGTGATAACTCGTGAATTTTTTATTCCGCAAACCTGCGGATTGAGCTATCTCATCCCGATTCAATCGGGAATCAGTCGTTACAGGGATAATTTGTAAAGTATATTTGGAATAAAATAAGGATAATTCTTTTAAAAGAAACATGCTTGAAGATTTTACTCTTAAGCGATATTTTCCTTTATCCATATTTAATCTTACCTCAATTCCAAACTTAGCATGCAGAAATTTAATTAACCAGAGATTTTCTTCTAGTGAAAAACACTGCGAATTAATCCGCAATTGTTTTCCATCAGCTGCACCATCATCCATAATCCAAATTGCTAAAGCAAACGGATCAAAAGTATGTTCCAAAAAAGATTTTGGGATAATCTTCTTTTGACCGTTATAAAAACTTTTCGCAATTGGACTAAGACCTGATGAGAAACAGTACGAAAATGATATGCTTTTCCACTACTCTTAGGAGAAGAATTAACAAAACTTTTTATAAACGAATATTTATAATCTACATATTCTTTCTGGAAAATTCCATGATGAATACGTAAAGAATATCCTCGTGTAGTTTTATCAAGATATCCATCACCCAAAAGCGAACCCACTATTAACATGAGTTGTTTTTGAGAAAAACTTAATTTTCGTGCTTCTCTAGCTAATCGCGTATCCACAACAAATTATCTTCCCTCGGTATTATCCTATCAAATTATGATGAGGATTTCACCGATATAGTTGCTTAAATCACTCCGACATTGCTGTCGAAGGGCGCCAAAATTGACGCTTGGGAGCGATCAGCCTGTTATCCCCGGGGTAGCTTTTATCCGTTAAGCTACGCCCCGACCATTAAGGAGCGCAGGATCACTATGACCTGCTTTCGCACCTGCTCGACTTGTAAGTCTCGCAGTCAAGCTGGCTTATCCCATTACAGATTCAGCACGATTTCCATCCGTGCTAAGCCAACCTTTGTACACCTCCGTTGCACTTTAGGAGGCGACCTCCCCAGTCAAACTACCCACCAGACACTGTTCTCCTGCCGGATTTTTATGCGGCAAAGGAGTAATGCTCACTCATTTTAAAGAGAGGTATTCCACTAACGCCTTACGGCTCCCTCCTATTCTCGACAGTTAAAATAAGCTTGCAAATGTCAAGCTATAGTAAAGCTCCCGGGGTCTTTTTGTCCATGCATAACCAGGCCGCGTCTTCACAGCCATCTCAATTTCGCCGAGTAAATGTTCAAGACAGTTGCTCAGTCATTCTACCTTTCGTGCGGGTCGGAACTCCAATTATGTTTTTACGTTCCGAATTGGAACCTCATAGTCGCCTATGAGATCGGACTATATCTTATCCCAAAAAGGGACTCTAGCGTTTAGTCTCTGAGGGTTTCCCAATAATTAAGGATCTTCCCTGCTGATCGGCTCCACCAAACAGATTGTTAGTTTGAATTTTACTTCAAACTACTGTTGGATTCTGAGCTATTCCAGCATATAGCTAGATTTTACACTCTATCACGAAAGTTGAACTCGTTTTGAAACTTGTTTATCTATCATTGTAGCTTCCCGAGTGTATCCCGCTTACACGAGATTCGGGCAAGTTGATTTAGTTGACCCAAACCAACCCGACAAGGAACTTCGCTCGACTATAGGATATTACTCCTATACTTGGACTATATCTTATCCTACTGCTATAGGACTCTGACGTGTAGTCTCTGAGGATGAATAGAACCGCTTGAGTTCCATTAAACGCTTAATACCTTCTTGCGTAAAATGTACATTATCATTCATAAGTCGGATTGCATCTTTAAACAGTTCGAAATCCTTTTTCTTAGCTGTTCTTAGTGGATTATCTTCAAAAAAAGGAATTATTATCTCTACCAGATCTTTTCTTGCTCGAACACAATATCTATAGAGGTTTTCTCTATGGTTATCGTGACGCCTATTGATAAAAAGTCGTCCGCACCCAAAGAAATCTTGTATTTCTTTCATGGCGCTTAAACTCTTCTCTCCTTGCGTTACAACAAATTCTGGTAGCACTTGCCACCCACTTTTTGTTGTTCGATTCTTAAAGATTGATACAGAGAAACATCCTTCTCCATCAACAAATCCCACAATCCAATTTGCAGTTCTAAGCCTTTCCTGCTGATTATCTCTACTGGTATCATTTTTACTTTGGTAATTCATCTATATCTTCAGTTTACCATAGTAGATCCAGAGTAACAAGACTTTCCAGCATATGGTCAAATTTTCACTTAAATATAAAATGTCGGATATATATTATTAAGCGGAGGGTTCTTCTTGTATTCACAAGATATACCTCACTATGGCAGCTAAGGCTTATTTCAGCCTCTACCATAGAACAGTTATAGTTACTGCTGCCGTTCACCGGAGCTTTAGTAAGAGACTTACTTCTTGCGAAGGTCATCCCCCAACTATTGACTTACCGGCACTGGGCAGGTGTCAGCCCCTATACGTTGCCTTTCGGCTTTGCAGGGACCTGTGTTTTAGATAAACAGTTGCTAAGCAATCTTTAGCTGCGGCCTCATCTTATGATGAGGCAAGGCATCTCCCATAGGTTACGCCTAGCTTTTGTTGCCGAGTTCCTTGAACATTCTTCTCTCGATCGCCTTAGTGTTCTCCACTAGCCCACCTGTGTCGGTTATGGGTACGGCAAAATATGATACTCCTTACGAATCTTTTCTGGCAGATTGAAAAGGCCCTTCTTGTCCTACTTTCTTGCGATTTCGAACTTGCTATCATCACTTAATTAAAACGTTTTGGCGGGTTTTCCGATCCTCAACTATCTCGTGATTTAGACTCTGCAATGCAGAGCAAAGCTTTCCATTCTCGTCAATCCTTAAGTAATAACGTACCACACCTTGTAGTCGAATTTTAACGACTTGTCCATCCGGTTACCCCGCGTTTGTGACGGGCCACCGTTAGGTGCCGACTAACCCTCCGCTGACTTACATTGCGGAGGAAACCTTAGGCTTTCGGCGTGCACCGTTCTCAGGTGCAAAACGCTACTCATGCCGGCATTCTCACTTCTGTCCGCTCCACCACACTTTACAATGCAGCTTCATCGCAAACAGGACGCTCCCCTACCAACTCTATTCATATAAATAAAATAGAGCTCTCCATCTTCGGCATCATGCTTAATCCTCGATCATTTCTGGCGCCAGCTTCCCAGATCGACTAGTGAGCTGTTACGCTATCTTTAAAGGATGGCTGCTTCTAAGCCAACCTCCTAGGTGTCTAAGGAAACTAACTTCCTTGCCAACTTAGCATGAATTTGGAGGCCTTAGATGGGAGTCTGGGTTGTTTCCCTCTCGACCCACGAGCTTAGCCCCGCAAGTCTGACTCTTTGTCTTAAAAATCCCTGGTATTTGGAGTTTGATTGATTGCGAAAACTTGCGTCTCCGCGAACCATTCAGAGCTCTACCCCCAGGAACAAAAATCAAAGGCTATACCAAAATATATTTCGGGGAGAACCAGCTATCTCCGGGTTCGTTTGACATATTGCCCCTAACCACAGGTCATCTCAGCCCATTGCTGCGGACACGAGTTCGGGCCTCCAGTCACCTTTCGGTAACTTTCACCCTGCCCATGGTTAGCTCACCCGGTTTCGGGTCTTTTCTATTGCGCCTTAAATTATCCCAGTTAGGGATCGCTTTCACTCCGCCTCCGTCACAAAAATGACTTAGACAAGCGCAATAAAAAAACTCACCGGCTCATTCTTCAATAGGCACGACGTCACCCAGCTTGCGCCGAGCTTCGTCTGCTTGTTAGCCAATAGTTTCAGGTACTCTTTCATTCCCCTCCCGGGGTGCTTTTCACCTTTCCCTCGCGGTACTAGTTCACTATCGGTAAGTGTTGATATTTAGCCTTGGAGCATGGTCGCCCCAGCTTCCCACAGGGTTTAATCGTACCCCATGGTACTCAGGAACAGACAAAAAGTGAGAAAAATTTTAAGTACAGGACTTTCGCCTTCTCTGGTGGTGCAATTCCAACACCTTCTTCTATCTTTCTCATTTTTAACTTTTTTTACATTTAAGTCAGTCGTCCTACAACACTTCTCGTCTTCCAGACGAGAAAATCCTAAAACCAAAATTCTAAATCCTAATTAAATTCTAGTTTAAAATTTTAAATTCAAATTTTTTGGACTTTGAATTTTTGTGTTTTGTTAGAATTTAGGATTTAGAGTTAAAGAATTTCCTTTTCTGAAAGACAAGAGAGTTTGGGCTTCTCCGCGTTCGCTCGCCGCTACTGACGGAATCGTTGTGCTTTCTTTTCCTCCGGGTACTGAGATGTTTCAGTTCCCCAGGTTTCCAACCTACTCCTAATACGATCCCACACCCCACTCACAAAAAACAGTTAGTTATTGATTATTTATTGGTTAGTTCGTAGGATAATTTCTCTACTAACTAACGATGAACTAATTAACGAACTATCTTTCTGAACAGAGTGTGGAACCGATTTCTTAGCAGGTTACCACTTGCGTGGTGAGTTTCCTCATTCGGACACCACCGGATTATAGGTTCATTGGCACCTCCCCGGTGAGTTTCGCGAGCCGTGATGCGTCCTTCTTCGGTCAACACTTCCTAGGCATCCACTACTGGCATCATGAAATAGCGTAGATTCTAAAAAATCATACGTAATCACCCCCGATTAAATCGGGGGACTCCGATGTTCAAATTCGGAGTCCTAATTGTATTCCAAATTAGGTTTTTTGAAATTGAAATTGGCATTCGACTGAATCGCTACTGGCCAAAAGCCAACAGCTAGCAGCCAAACGCTATTTCGGCCTAGTTGTTATATTACTTCCAATTGTTAATGAGCAAATATAACCTAGTATATTCAACTCTAGCGTTTAGAGATACGGCAATCGGCCGTCTAAACGCTAAGGTCGAAAATACTAGAAGTGAATTTGGTGGACCCAAGGAGACTTGAACTCCTGACCTCAGCTATGCAAAAGCTGCGCTCTACCAACTAAGCTATGGGCCCTTATTGCATGATCAAACCCGTATACCTAGCCAGAAGATTGCTCATGGCAAGGTGATCCAACAACCATTAATTTTCAATCCTTGAGAAAACGCGCAAAAGGCAGAAGATACGGAAGCAGTATTAACTGCGGTTTTTTAGGTTAACTGAGAAAAAATCATCATAATCTGCTGTCGATTTCTCAAAGGTACTGACTATACTAACATAATTATGGAAGCAGTGTCAAGGGAGAAAATCATAAATTTCAGTTGCAATAAAGCTTGAAAAGCCGTACTATAATTTAGTGAAAGTCAAATCTCTTAAGGCTCTTGAAATTCTTGATTCACGGGGAAATCCGACGGTCAGAACATTCGTTGAACTGGAAGACGGGTCGATGTACGGATCATCTGTACCCTCAGGAGCATCAACTAGCTCCTATGAAGCGGTAGAACTGAGGGATGTTGATGATAAGCGGCATTCGGGTCAGGGTGTCCAAAAAGCAGTTTATAATGTCGAGATTATTATAAATAAAGTAGTTGCCGGTATGGAGATTACGGACCCAAAAAATATTGATGAGGCTATGATTGAGGCTGATGGAACGGGTAATAAGTCAAAACTAGGCGCAAATGCAATCCTGTCGGTCTCGCAAGCGGTTCTCAAAGCTGCTGCCCGCTCTCAGAAAATGCCGTTATGGAAATTTATCAACCAGTATTATTTCGCTGATATATTACCAGCATTCCCTCGTCTCATGGTAAATATTGTGAACGGTGGTAAACATGCCAATTGGAATTTTGATATTCAAGAGTTTATGATTATTCCAAAGCAAAACTTGCCCATGCAGGCTCTACAGATTGCAGCCGAGGTCTTCCATAGCCTTGCAGTAGTTCTCAAAGAAAAAGGGCTTACTACTCTTCTTGGAGATGAAGGAGGATATTCACCAGCACTTAATTCTAACGAAGAAGTTTTAGATATTATTCTGGAAGCCGCACATAAAGCTAACTATTCTCTTGTCGATTTTGATTTGGGACTGGACAGCGCGGCGTCAGGTTGGTTTGAGGGGGGAAATTATATCTCACATAAAAACCATCATCACTTAAATTCACAAGGTCTGATTGACTATTATTTAAAACTTCATGCTAAATACGAAATTGCATCTTTTGAAGATCCATTCTCAGAAGATGATTGGGATGCTTTTGTAGCATTTACAAAACATGCAAAAGATTTTATGGTGGTGGGAGATGATCTATATGCGACCAACCCGGCAAGGATTGAAAAAGGAATTGATCTTCAAGCTACAAACGCAGTTTTGATAAAAGTTAATCAAATCGGAACAGTTCTTGAGACTGTACAAGCAATTAAAATTGCAAAATCGGTCGGATGGAAAACTATTATTTCCCACCGTAGCGGCGAAACTGAAGACTCCTTTATAACTGATTTAACTTATGCAAGCGGCGCGGAATTTATTAAAACCGGCTCAGTCGCCCGCTCAGAAAGGCTTGCAAAGTATAATCGACTGCTGGAGATTGAAAAAGGGTTATGAAAAAGCTTGATCCTTCTCCTTGATACTAAATACTAAATACTTTATACTTTTTCTAAATGGCATTTCTAGTGCTCGTCAGACACGGACTTACGGAATACAACGCAAAAGGCATGTGGACTGGTTGGGATAACCCGAAACTTACCCCTGAGGGAATTCTCGAAGCAAAACAGGCTGGTGAGCATCTGAAAGATATTCATTTTGATGCTGCGTATACTTCTGTTTTAATCCGCGCCAAAGAAACCCTTGATGAAATTTTAAAAATCACAAACCAAACTCCTCCGGTTACAGAAAATAAAGCGCTCAATGAACGAAATTATGGAGATTATACCCGTCGAAATAAGTGGGAAATTAAAAAGGAGATCGGAGATGAAGCGTTTCACAAATTAAGGAGAAGTTGGGATTTTCCGATCCCAAATGGAGAATCATTAAAGCAAGTATATACAAGAGAAATACCATATTTTGAATCAGAAATTTTACCAATTGTGAAAACCGGGAAAAGTGTAATCATCGTCTCATCGGGCAATGCATTACGAGCTCTTGTGAAGTATTTAGAAAATATTCCAGATGACAAAATCGCAGAACTGGAAATCGGAACCGGTGAAGTGTATGTTTATGAAATTGATGAGAATGGAAAAGTACTGCACAAAGAGATTCGTTCATCCAATCCAAACTCTGGCAAAGTTTAGAAGTATTTAGTATTTTAGTATCTAGCAAAAAACTAAATACCCTATTCCTCTTCTTTCTTTTCTCCATTATACTTACTCATATACAAATCCATCCCGTGTTCTAAAATCAAATCCAACGTGTGACTGGCTTCCTTGAGCATATGACGCACTTTACTCTTCTCATTAGAAGCAAATTGCTGCAATACATAATCTTCCACTGCCAAGTAACTTTTCCCTTCTTTTAACTTTCCATCATGATGATGGGGATGGCCGATGCCCAAGCGAATGCGCAGGAATTTATCAGTACCAATCTGATTAATGATTGATTCAACGCCTTTATGTCCTCCCGCCGCGCCGCCAAAACGTACACGAATCTTTCCAAGCGGCAAATCAAGATCATCATAAATTACTATTAAATCTTCGGAGGATAACTTATAATAATTTATTAAATACGTCACTGCAACTCCGGAATTATTCATAAACGTATGAGGCTTGGCAAGAAGGACTTTATAATGGTGGATAATGAATTCTTTT